>Ga0209777_10000907_pt1 | contig 45598 bp, 36 predicted proteins | sample FrelakmetHBP12HB_FD_187147 | JGI IMG/M metagenome (GOLD analysis project Ga0209777, IMG submission 187147) | Freshwater lake sediment microbial communities from the University of Notre Dame, USA, for methane emissions studies -HBP12 HB (SPAdes)... | ecosystem: Environmental > Aquatic >... | reverse complement strand
CGTGCTCGGCGTCAATGTCTTCTCCTGCAAACTGCAGGTCTTCGTGCTCAGCGGCATGTATGCCGGTCTCGGCGGATTTCTCTATGCCCACTGCTCGCCCATGTACTATCTCAATCCCGACGACGTCTGCCATTTCGCGCTCTCCATAAAGCTGCTCACCATGGTGGTCATCGGCGGCATGGGCAGCATGTGGGGCACCCTGCTGGGCGCGGTAGGCCTTTCGATACTGCCGGAAGTGCTGCGCATGCTCGGGAGCCTTCTGCCCGCCGGGGTGAACACCACGGATATCGAGATGGCCGTCTACGGGCTTATCCTTGCAGTGATCATGATAGCCTCGCCACGGCAGCGGCTTAAAAAGCTGCTGGGCCTTGATAAACCGAGGCGTGCCGAGCCTCCAAAAGACGGGCAGGAGTAGGCCATGGCGCATCTGCAGGTGCAGGGATTGCATAAAACCTTCGATGGCATCATAGCGGTGAACGATCTATCGTTTGACGTGCAGCGCAACGAAATATGCGCCATCATCGGCCCCAACGGCGCCGGAAAGACCACGACCTTCAACCTTCTGAGCGGCGTGCTGCCCGCGAACCGGGGGGAAATATTTTTCGACGGCAATGAGATTCTGGGCCTGCCGCCCCATGATATCGCCCGCCGCGGCATGGTCCGGACCTTTCAAACCGTGAGCCTGTTTGACTCCATGACTGTGCTTGATAACGTGAAGGTCGGCTGCCACGGAAAGGCCGGCGCAGGGCTGTTCTCGGCAGCGCTTCGAACCCCGGGCCTGCGGCGGGAGGAGAAGGAGATTACGAAAAAGGCCATGGAGGCTCTAAAACTGCTGGGCGTTGCGGATCGGGCCTACGATCAGGCCGGCAGCCTGCCCTTCGGCCAGCAGCGCCTTGTCGACATAGCGCGCGCGCTTGCCGCTGAGCCTGAGATGCTGCTGCTTGACGAGCCTGCGGCAGGGCTCAATGCCCATGAAACCGCAGAGCTCGCATCGCTCGTTCTGGCCCTCAAGAACCGGGGCCTCACGGTCATGATCATCGAGCATGATATGGAGCTCATTATGGAAATCGCTGATTCCATTGTCGTGCTGGATCAGGGCATGAAAATCGCCTACGGCCCGCCTGCACTCATCCAGAAAGAGCCCAAAGTGATTATTGCATATCTTGGGGATGAAGAGTAAAATGCTGCGCCTGACCAACATCAATTGCTTTTATGGCACGATTCACGCTCTCAAGAATGTTTCCGTGCATGTGGCGCCGGGGGAAATCGTGGTGCTCATCGGTGCCAACGGCTCGGGCAAAACAACGCTTTTGAAGGCCGTGGCAGGACTTCTGCCCGTGTCGGACGGCTCCATGGTTTTTCAGGGGCAGCATATTGAGAGCTGGCCGTCGTCAAAAATCGTGGCCTCGGGCATAGCGCTCGTGCCCGAGGGCAGGCTCATTTTCGGGAGCCTGTCCGTGCGCGACAATCTGCTGCTCGGGGCCTATCACCGTATTCTGAACCACGACCGACACGTGCAGCGCGACATGGACTTGGTTTTTGACCTGTTTCCCGTGCTTGCCCGGCGCCACAACCAGATGGGCGGCACGCTCAGCGGCGGCGAGCAGCAGATGCTGGCCATCGGTCGGGCCCTCATGGCGGCGCCGAAAATTCTGCTGCTTGACGAACCCTCTATGGGTTTGGCCCCGCTTGTGGTAAAAGAGATTTTCTCGAGCATTGCAAAACTGCGGGAGCGGGGCGCAACCATACTGCTGGTGGAGCAGAATGCCAAAAAGGCCCTCTCGATTGCCGACCGGGGCTATGTGCTTGAAACGGGCAAAATAATTCTGCAGGGCGCCTGCCAGGAGCTTGTGCAGAATCAGGATGTGCAAAACGCGTATCTGGGTAAAGCGCGTCAACCGAACCACTAACAAGAAGGGAGGATGTATGAAAAAACTGTTTGCAACCTTAGTTGCGGCCGCTGTGTGCCTGTTGTTCTGCGCGGGATATGTTCAGGCAAAAGAGGCCGAAAAGCCGGTCAAAATCGGTTGCCTGTTTGACCTTCAGGGCCCTGCTGGCCATATCGGTATGGCCTCGAAGCTGGTGGCTGAAATGCTTAAAGAACGCCTGAACAAGGCAGGCGGCATAAACGGAAGACCCATTGAGCTTGTCATGGGCGACACCGAGAGCAACCCCGGCAAGGCCATCATCGAGGCCAAGCGGCTTGTTGAAAACGAGCAGGTCGATGCCATCATCGGGCCCACCCGTACCGATTCCGGCATGGCCATCATCCAGTATATCGACAAAATGGGCATCCCGACCGTAGGCTGCATCGGCGGCACGCCGGTCGTTGTGCCGGTGCGCAAGTGGATGTTCAAATCCCCGCAGAAAAGCGTCACCGCGGTTGAGCGCATTTATATGTATCTGCAGAAAAAAGGCATTAAGAAAATCGCCGTTATAAATGCAACCGACAAATTCGGCCAGGAAGGCGAAGAGGCGCTCAAGGCCCTTGCTGAAAAGTATGGCGTGACCATAGTGACGCAGGAGAAATTCGAGATGGGCGATGTGGACATGACCGTGCAGCTCACCAAAATAAAGGCGGCTGATGCTCAGGCCGTTATCTGCTGGACCATCGGGCCTCCGGGCTCCATCGTCGCCAAGAACGTCAAGCAGCTCGGCTTCAAGATACCGCTCATTCAGTGCCACGGCCTGCCCGACCCAAAATATCTTGAGCTTGCAGGCGATGCAGCCGAAGGCAACATCATGCCGTCGACCAAGCTCATGGTGGCAAGCCAGCTCCCCGACAGCGATCCGCAGAAGAAGCTGCTGCTGGAGTACACCGATCTGTATGAAAACGTGGGCAAGATAGGAAAAATAACGACCCACGGCGGCTATGCCTGGGATGCGCTCATGCTGGTTGCCAATGCCGTGAAAAAGGCCGGCACGACCGACAAAGCCAAAGTGCGCGACGCCATTGAGGCAACCAAAGGCTATGTGGGCGTGAGCGGCACTTATAATATGACGCCAGAAGACCACTGCGGCCTGGGGGTTGACTCCATGGTAATGATCACGGTAAAGGACGGCAAGTTCAAGCTGATTGAATAGCAGTTCCCTTACCTGCCTCAATACACAAAAGCCTGCGCGTATCATCGCGCAGGCTTTTGTTATTTAACCGCGAGGGTAAAGGTCGAAACCGGCGAACGGATTGCCTGAACGACCTCGGTGTCGCAGGTATGTATGCGGGAAAAGTATTTCGCCAGTTGCCGCCGCGCCTCTTCAAGGACAAGAAACTGCGTCCCTATTCTGCCATAGATGTGGTCGAATGCAGCCTTCTCTCCGGTCAGGCTCAGGTCATCCACCAGAATCAGCGCATCGGCTATGGCCGCCAGGTTGCCGATAGCGCCGTAGCCGGCATACGGCAGCGAAAACCGTTCAAATACCAGCACGGGCTTACGGAGTCGCTCTCGCAACTCAAGCGGGGCCTCATTTTGAATATTCCAGCAGCACTGCTCTATAATCAGATCAGGGTATGCGCTGCGCAGCTCATGGCCCAGCATGTCGATTGAGGGCAGCATGTCGGTTGCTATCAGGCGCACACGGTCAAAGCCGTTGTCACGCATGGCGCGGCAGAGCCTGCCGGTAACAAAACCGGAGCCTGCCCCCGCCTCCACAACCGTGCATATGGGCGCGGCCTTGAGCATCTCGACAACCATGGCCACCAGCACATCGGCATACAGCCGGTAGACGGTGCCCGAGGCCACTTCGGCAAACACCTTCTGCACGTCAGGGTCAGCCCAGCTCCAGCCGCCGGCGGCCGATTTCTCCAGTATGAGGCGCATCATGCCGATGATGGGCCCGAAGTCGGCGGGGAAATCATGCTCGCCAAATGCCCTGCCGTCAAGAAGCATCTGCTCGGCATGCTCAAGCGGCATCCAGTCTTCAAGATCGCCCTTCATCGCGGCCCGGTACTGCGCCATGGGCCGGGCAACCGCCGCAATCAGCTGTTCACTGTCAATACCGCTCATGCAGTCTTCCTCCTTCACGGGGCAATCATACACCGGGCACGCGTACGGATTCAATGCTATTATGCATTTTTTTGACCGCGGACAATCAGCAGGCAACAGCCCAAAAGCCTGCCGCTTTCGGATGCGATGCTCCCCGCTTACAAAGCGGGGCTTGCGCAGCACATTCCGGACAAAAAAAACGGTTGAAGAAAAAACCATCAACCGCTTGGCAGTAATTTATTTATTTATGGACGCCCCCTTGATGCTCCCCATCACAAATTGTGATATGTACTCACTTATTCCAACAACGCCTACTTGAAATTCTACTAATTAAAAGCTATGAGATACGTACTGGTAAGCTTAGTGTAGCGGCCTGCAGCAGGGGCAGGCAGCATAGAGCCGAGTTGCCGCGGTAATGATTCATCGCAGGCGGCAATCGGCTTGCCTCCATGACTGCCGGTATAACCACTCTGGATAAGGAGTACGCATATGAAGGAACCTATTCGAAACAAAAAAATGCAGATCGCAGCACTTGCTCTGGCTTGTGCCGTGCTGCTTTTTGCAGGCGGGTGCGCAACAACTTCCGGCAGCAGCAGCACAGCTGCCATGAAAATAGCCGAAAGTGAGCGCTCCATTGATGCTGCGCGACATGACTGTGTTCAAAACGCATCTGATTTGAGAAACGCCGAGCTTAAGCTGACGCAGGCCAGGGCGGCTTTGGATGCACAGGATTATCTCAATGCAGCCTGGCGGGCGGAGGAGGCTACGGCAGATGCGAATTATGCCCGCACAAAGGCCGCACAAGAGCAGGCGGAGCAGGATGCAGAGCATCTTCAAAAGTCAAATGCGAGACTGAAAAATGGTCTCAACGACGCCAAAAGTTATTGAGGGAGGAGTCACCATGACCGTCAAAATGCATACCCTGTCCGGCTATGGACTCATACTGTGCCTTGCACTCATTTTTTCAGGCTGCGCAGCATCCCAGCAGGAACTAATGGCGCGGGATCATCTGGCAAACGCCCGGACAGCCTATAACCAGGCGAAAGCCGATCCTACGGTGGAAGCCAATGCCCCGATGCCGCTCATGGATGCAGGAAAAACCCTTGAAGCCGCTGAGCAGGCCCGGGATTTTTATGAAATGGACCACCTTGCCTACATGGCTGAAAGAGAAACGCAAATCGCTACTGCCCTCGCTCGCATAACAGTAGCTAGACAGAAAAGCGGAGAGCTTCGCCGCGAAAACGATCAGATGATCGAGAAGTTAGACGCTCGTGCACGATCAACAGTAGACCCTGAAGCGGACAAGCGTGAGGACCGTGCAAAGGCAGAAGAGGAGCGCCGGCAACGCACACCGCAGCATGACTGAGTTATTGCCCATGCATTGCCGTATGCCGGAGAAAATATAAAATAGGGACAACACTTCCCTATTTATCCGGATTGCTCAGACGGTACTTTCCTATAAAACGTTGTCTGCGAGATGACTAATTCAACTCAATCAACAACGTCCCCTAGTTTGTAGTTTGCTCTAGTTTGCTAGTTTGTAATAGTTTTATTCTTTTTGGGATGGTTGTACAAAGGGTAGGATAATCATGAAAACCCCAGTAAAACAATCGTTAATTTTTTTATTTGCAACTCTTTATGTTTGTTTTGGGGGATATCCCGGATATTGCAAAGGTGGTCATAGTGGAGGTCATAGTCAGAAAACATATCATTACTATGAATACAATAATTATTATTATCCTCAAGAAAATAATACAGAAATTCCACATAAGGATGGCATTGAAAAAATATATTATCCAAGTGGCAAGTTAAAGGCAGAGGTAAATTGGAAAGATAACAAGCTGGATGGCATAACTAAATGGTACTATGAGAGCGGTAAGTTAAAGTCAGAGGTAAATTGGAAAGATGGCAAGTGGGATGGCATAAATAAAGTTCACTATGAAAGCGGTAAGCTAAAGGGTGAGGGGGATTTGAAAGCTGGCAACGGTATAAGTAAAATTTACTACGAGAGCGGTAAGCTAAAGGAAGAGGTAAATTGGAAAGATAACAAGCAGGATGGCATAACTAAAGAGTACTATGAGAGCGGTAAGTTACAGTCAGAGGTAAATTGGAAAGATGGCAAGTGGGATGGCATAACTAAAGGGTACTATGAAAGCGGTAAGCTAAAGGCAGAGGGGGATTTTAAAGCTGGCAACGGTATAAGTAAAATTTACTACGAGAGCGGTAAGTTAATGGCAGAGTGGAATTGGAAAGATGGCAAATGGGATGGCATAACTAAAGAGTACTATGAAAGCGGTAAGCTAAAGGCAGAGGGGGATTTTAAAGCTGGCAACGGTATAAGTAAAATTTACTACGAGAGCGGTAAGCTAAAGGAAGAGGGGAATTGGAAAGATGGCAAAAAAGTATCAGCAACTTGCTATGACGAAAAAGGCGACAAAATCACTTGTCCTAAAGTGCTAAACAAATGACGGACATATGGCGAGAGATAATATACTGATCGCCAGAAAGGAGAATCCGTCATGGGAAAAGGTAAGTCTTAGGAATTAATCGGGGACAGCTGTCCCCGATTAATTTGAAGACAATAAAAATAAAAGGAAGTCATCAGAGAAGAGTTATTTATATATTTATGGACGTCCCCTAGTTGGTCATTATTTTCATAAACTGGTCCAGAGCCCCCCCATAACCCCGCATCAATAACCGCATCATCGAAGTTGTCATAAATGATGTCATAAATGACTTCATGAGCGATAGATATACCCCTACTAATAGCCATTAGCACACATATTGCGATAACCGTTTGAATGAGATTTTTCATATCCCTCCCCCTTCGAAAAAATAGAAAAAAATAGGAACAACAGCGACCGTTATTTTAAATGTCGCGCCTGAAACAAATTAGGCATGCAGAACAAATCCCATCATATGACAACGTTGATCCCGATTACTCCTTTGAAGCCCCTACGGAATCAGAATGGTCGGCCTGCGCACAAAAGCAGCCTTGCCGGTTTACACAACACCACATATCAAAGCGCCCGCCGCGCCGCAAGATTTTTTATCACGCCGCTTATTGCTGCTCGGTTAGCCCCGCCCATATCTTGCGCCGTCATTTGCCTTGACACACAATCGCCTCCATTTTATACTTTGGCCAGCTAAAAGCAAGTTCCTATCAATCGCCCACATTTGCCTTGACACACAATTGCCCTTCGTCCTATATTCTCGCCATATCAAAGCAAGTTCCTATCAGTTGAAGGCTGGTCTCCCTATCTTTCTCTGGAGGACGCACAAAAACTTGATGACGTACGCGAGGCCCTTCGAAGAGGTGATATTAAATCCACGGGCCGAATCCCCCGCTTATACACGCTCACTGCCGTTGCAATTTAATTTTACAACTGAACTATGATAACTGAGAAACAGTGTTGACAAATTACTGGGAAAGGCCGAGGGTCCCTAATTTTCTCGAAAGGAGAAAATATGCTGAGGATATTCGTATATTCTACTTTCTTGGCTACAGTGTTTTTTGGTAGTTGCACCAGCGTACAACCCCCTATAGGTTCTCAAGATGAGAGTGCATCAGCGAAAGAATTACGCGATGCAGCGGCTTGGTATAACAAAGGAACTGCACTTGATAAAACGGGAAAGCATCAGGAGGCGATTGTGTGTTTTGACCGCGCCTTGGAAATCAATCCACGCGAAGCCGCTGCATGGGGTAACAAAGGAGTAGCACTCAATGCTTTAGGCAGGCATCAGGAGGCGATTGTGTGTTTTGACCGCGCCTTGGAAATCAATCCAAGCGAAGCCACTGCATGGTATAATAAAGGATTAGCACTCGATGCTTTAGGCAGGCATCAGGAGGCGATTGTGTGTTATGACCGTGCCCTGGGAATCAATCCACGTTTTGTCTGGGCATGGGGTAACAAAGGGAATGCACTTGCTGAAACGGGAAAGCATCAGGAGGCGATTGTGTGTTTTGACCGCGCCTTGGAAATCAATCCACGCGATGTCATGTCAAGGGTTAACAAGGGGATATCGCTTGGGAAACTGGGAAAATTTCAGGAGGCGATTGCGTGTTTTGACCGCGCCTTGGAAATCAATCCACGCGAAGCCGCTGCATGGTATAATAAAGGATTAGCACTGAAAGCTTTAGGCAGGCATCAGGAGGCAGACGAATGTTACGATAAGGCTTGTAGTTTAGATAATCGGTTTTGTCGTTAAGAATAAATGAACGACTTAAAGCTTAAAGGAATACACAGAGCAGCCATATGCTTTTTTCACCATTAGGCTGGTCTATTACGTTTATGATAAATGTTTTTATAATACTCCCAGAAGGAGACAAAGATGAACATATTTATTAAATTATTAAACACCAATCAAAGAAGTTTCCTAATGAAGGCGGCGGCCCCCATCATCATGATGACCTTGGTCCTCTTCATCGGCAACCGCTTCGCTAACGCACAGTCTGGTTTCGTCACCACACCAGAGAAGGGCAAGCCTGATACTTGGATTGCCATGAATGTTGGTTCACTTCGAGCGATGTTCCCATCATGGAAGTCCATGGCAGCTGATACTTTGGCTTCCTCCAAGCCAAAGCCTTTTGACCGTACATCTTTGGAAGCCCAACCTCTCCGAGTGATGAAAAACGATGACAAGGATAAAAGCGTCATACTCTTGGGCGCGGACGAATACGGCGAGACCAAACTTCATATGCTATCGGAGCAAGGGGAAGACGGCAAGCTATCTTTCTCCTCAGCAGCTGGGGTGCCAGGAACTATCTGGGTACTACCAAGGGACGTCTGGATTAATGCCGGTGACTTAAAAGTAAAAGGTTTTAAAATTCGGGTTCTTAAGAAGGCATATGACTGGAAGAACCCGCAAAGCGGAAAAATTGAAACGGTACCTGATGTTATCCACGTCGAGTTCGAGAATCTCGCTTCGAAAGCGCAAGGAGAGCTTGTGTACGTTCTTCAAGGAAATAAGGAGGCCAAGTTTATCTTGAGTCAGAAAGTGGGCGTATTTGTATTCGATTTCTCTGACAATCCGGCAAGGCTTGTCGATCGATTGGGTTGGAAAAAAATGAACTGATCATATTTGCATAAACGGGTAGAGTAGAGAGCTGACAGCAATCCTGCATTCTTGAACCACTTAAGGGAGATTAGGGTTCGGATTTTTTCTTGGGGTACAGGGTGATAGTTGCCCCCCCATACTAGAAAAAATTTTCTATTGAATCTGGAGGACAGAAATGATGAACATAAAACATTTTATATTTGAAGTACAAATTCTTATATGCCTGATCTTACTTGCAAGTTGTTCTAACTCTCCTAATATTAAAAGCCACCCCACCGTGGGCAGTGCGGATAGTCAAAATTCTGCTAATTTTTATTTTGATCGTGCTAATGGTAATATGGGTAACATGGATTTAGCCATCATTGATTATAATAAAGCTATTGAGCTAAATCCGAATCTTATAGCGGCTTACAATAATCGGGGTTCATGCTATAGCCGGAAGGGATTGTATGATCAAGCCATCCATGATTATAACAAGGCTATTGAGCTCGATCAAAAATCTTGTTTAGCATATAACAACAGAGGATTGGCCTATATTCAAAAAGGGTTATATGATCAAGCAATCGATGATTATAGTAAATCTATTGAGATAAAGCCGGAAGCAGTACCATATATGCTTCGTAGTGAAGCTTATTATAAAAAAGGGTTATATGATCAGGCAATTGCTGATTGCAATAAGGCTATTGAGCTAAAAAAATCGTTTCAACATCCTGCTTTTGAAGCTGAGGCTTATGCCAATCGCGGATTGGCTTTTGATGCAAAAGGTCTTTATGATAAGGCCAAATCTGATTACACAAAGGCAATTGAAAGGAGGGGTTAGGGGACGTTGTTGATTGAGTTGAATTACTTATCCATTAACTCGTGACAACGTCATTAATAAGCCAGTCCCTGTCTCCCTCATTATATTACTTCACAACATAGACCCTCTTCAATTTTGGAATTCGGATTGCGGAATGCGGATTTTGAAAACCGCAAACTAAAGCGTCCGAATAGTTTCAAAGACTATTTGAAAGCGGTCATTGGTCTGGCGCTTCATCTCTTCAAGCTCTTGTCGCAGTTCCTTGTTGCCAAGCAGCATCTGCCTCAGTCGCACGAAGGCACGGACGACAAAAACACTCATCTGCACTGCACGATCACTATTAAGTATGTTGGCCGCCATGACGGCACTGTGTTCAGTGAAAACGTAAGGGAGTGTTCTTCTGCCACCTCGTATAAACATTCGAGCAAAAAATATTGGTTTGCGTTTTTTTAGCCTCGTTTAATTTTAAAGAAGCGAAAGATATTTAATATTAAACAGACATATTAAAAATAATTTTATATGTCAATGAATAAATGAAAGAGGGGAAGAAAGGGATCAGGGTTCGGGGTTCAGGGTTGGGAGTTCGGAGCGCGGATGCGCTTTGCCTGTGGCGATACTAACAAAACCTGCCGGTTGCAGAAAAGATTTTATTTGCCTGCGGCAAAGTGGGTGCGGAGCGACACTTTGCTTTTCTTGAGCCCCATCTTTTTTCGTATTTTATCCCGGTGAAACGAGACTGTTTTTTCACAGATGCTGAGAATTTCGGAAATTTCCTTGGTCGATTTTCCCTGCCTGACAAGATTGGCCACCTGTATCTCCATGGGTGTAAAAAAAAGGTTGAACTCGCTTTTCAAAAGAGGCGTAATCAGGTCGTTAAAGTTCTTCTCCATTATCTCCACATAGATCTTCTGGCGCTCATCAAGCCTGCACGCCTTGAGCTTTTCCAGATAGGGCATGATCAATTCATTAACATTATGCAGCATGCTGTGCTCAAGCGCTTTTTTATCCTCATCCCGCTTGTTCAAAAGCACCCGCAGCGCCACATTTATCTCGGCAAGGCTTTCGGTCCGCTCCTCGACCTTGCGCTCAAGCTCCTCATGGGACCGACGCAGCTCCTTCTCCATGCGTTTGTGCATGGTTATGTCGCGCACCGTCCCCACCATGCCGTTAAACTCCCCGCCGGGTATAGTTTCAAGCATTGTAAAGCATACATCAACGGGGAAGACCGTTCCGTCCTTGCGCTTCCAGACGGTTTCAAACCGGCTGAAATTGTCGCGTGTTTCGAGGGGCAGAAGCACCATCTCACCATCGGTCTCGTCAAAGGAATCAGGCAGCACCGACGGAGCATACATGCCGATGATCTCCCCCCTGTCATATCCCGTCATCTTGCAGAAAGCCTGATTGACCATGACATAGAGCCCCTGCGCATCAGTCACGAATATGCCGTCATGTGTTGTGGCAAACACGTTCTCAAGAAACAGCCGTGACGCCTGCTGCTGATTCTCGGCCTTGCGGCGCTCGGCAATATCCCTGATCGACCCGACAAGCCCGTCATACTCGCCCCTGTTGTTCAGCAGTACAGCCATCTTTGCTTCAACGGGATACAGCGTGCCGTCTTTTTTCTGCCAGACATCTTCGAACTGGCTGAAACACTCATCGCCAATCATCCTGTCAAAGCCTTCGCGGCTCACCTCTCCGCGGCTCGAATCGGGCATAAGCTCAACAACATATTTGCCGGTGAGCTCTTCTTCGGTGTAGCCGGTAATCGTGCGGAACGAACTGTTAGTCTTGACGATGCGGCCCAGGCTGTCGGTTACATAAATACCGTCGCCCGTCGTGTTAAAAACGTTTTCGAGGAACATTTTCGAGCGCAGCATCTCCTGCAGTATTTTTATGCGCTCGGTAATGTCCTTGAAAACAGCAACCGTACCGCGTCGATCGCCCTTTTGGTTCTTCAGCATCGACATGGTCGCATCGATGGGAATATGCGTGCCGTCTTTATGAACGACGTAGCTCTCGAACTTCACCATCCCCTGTTCAAAAAGGGTGTCGATATACTCGACATGCCTGTCCTGCCACAGCCTGGTGATCGTGACCATCTCTCCTGTGCTGCAGGGAAAATCGCCTTCCACCATCGGCACGAATTCAAGCAGATATTTCCCCGTTATCTCCCCAGGCCTGTCATAGCCGACCATATTCAGGAAGGCGTCATTGGCATCGACGATCCACCCGTTGAAATCCGTGATGACAACCGCGTCGCCCGAGCTTTTCATAATATTCTGATAGGTCTGCTCAAGCTCCCACAGCCGCCCTGCTTCCCGGAGCGCATCGTTTGAGCCGGCATGCTCAGCAGCGGGCTTTTCCCAGGTTGCGACACCCAGCCCGTAGAGATTCTGCCGGTCATGGTTCCGGAAGATGACGGTCCGCAGTATCACGGGCACCTTGTTGCCCGCTTTGTCCAGCAGATTCAAAGGCAGGGGCTGCTGTGCGGCACAATCAAAATAGTAGAGCTTGAAGGAGTGAATATTGTTTTGCTTTTCCAGGCTGCCTCCGGGCAGGCTCTCCTTATGGGCGAATATGTCGGAAAAAGCCATGCCGTCAATATCGGCATCGTCATAGCCCAGGGTTTTTCTGAACGCGGCATTTGTCTTCAAAATTTTTGCTTCAGTATCAATAAAGAAAAGCCCTTCATCAAGAAGGTTCGCCATATGAGCCAGATGATCTGCTGTTATATTTTTTTCAAACCAATCCATTGTCGGGCCTTACTGTAAAAAAATTAGACTGTTGCCACGTCACCTATTATAAACCGCGGCATCAAAAGCGGCAATGACTTCTTCATATGGGGAGGGCCGTGCAGGGGCGCCCGTTGTCCAGGGCTGCGCTGTACAACTGCCTGTCTCCGGCGCACAAGGCAGGCACCGGGGAGGGACGATAGGCGCCAGGCATGAAGAGACGACGGGATGGGCCTTTGCCTCATGCCTGCTTATTCAAAGGAATAGCCCGGTCTTTCAGCGTGCTGCCCGTACTGATGCAGCCAGGCGAGCATCTCCCTGATGCTTGCCGTTGCAAAAGCAATGCAGGTATCCGCGGCGCCATAATAGAGCCTGAGCGTGTCGCCGTCAGGGGCTATGGTATAGCCGCAGGGAAAAACCACGCTGCCCACATCGCCCGACAGCTCATAGTCTTCCTCGGGGCCGAAAAACCATTCGGTACCGCGCAGCAGGCACAGCTCGGGCGTATGCTCGTCAAACAGTGCAAGCCCAAGGCGGTACAGCGAGCCTGATGCAGTTTCCCTGACGCCGTGATAGATCACGAGCCAGCCTTCCGGCGTCAGGATCGGCGGCGGTGAAAGCCCAATTTTATTGGCGTCCCACCAGGCGCCGCGCCGCGCCTCAAGAATCATTTTGTGGCTGCCCCAGTGCCGCAAATCGGGTGAATAGGATATCCAGATATGGGCGCCAATGCTCGTGACGGGCCGGTGAAACAGGGCCCAGCAGCCGCCGATGCGATGGGGCAGCATGGCTGCATCCTTGTCTTCTGGCGACATGATGGAGCCATAGCGCTCAAATGTTTTAAAATCCTTTGTCAGGGAAAGCGATACACCAGGCCCTCCCCTCGAATAGGATGTATAGACGACGGCATAGGTGTCAAGCTCGGGCAGATAGGTGATGCGGGGGTCTTCTACGCCCCAGATCTCTTCGGGCCAGTTCTCCGGGTCGGGGAAAAACGTGGGCTCACGGTCGATCTCCCAGCCGTCAATGCCGTTGCGCGAGCGCGCGGCGCAGAGATGCGATATGCCGCGCCGGTCCTCCACCCGGCACAGAAGCAGCGTTGTGCCGTCGGCAAGCAGTGTGGCGGCCGCATTAAATACTGTGTTGATGGCATAGGGCCAGTCCTTTGCAGTCAGTATGGGGTTTTTTTCATACCGGTGAATGAGGGTCTCGTGTTGCGCTCGTCTATGATATGCGGAGCTCATAATTTACATCCATAATGTTTTGCGATAAACGCATTTCCGCCAGGGCCAGCAGAAATGACAGGGTTGATTCAGCTCCCTGGTTAAGATTTACCCGGTCCTGGTGCAAACCGTCATGACAGCCGCCAATCAGCAGGTCATATAATGGCAACTCAAGGTCGTTGCGGCCCAGAAACCAGTTGAAGGCGCGGCGCGCTTCCTTCTCCCAGTAGCTGTCGCCGGTTATCCGGTAGGCCTCAAGCGCCGCTGCGACCATGGAGTAGGCTTCAAGAGGTTGCTGATCATAGCGGGCGCGCTCTCCGCCACGGGGGTAAAAGCCGTTAGAGCCTACGGGTGAAAAATATCCTTTATGTCCGGTTTGAATGTCGGCAAGCCACCGCAGGGACTGCAGGCCTGCATCGACCATTTTCTGATTGGGAATCCATTTGCCGCTGAGAAGCATGGCATGGGACAGGGTTGCATTTCCATAGGCCACGATATTTTCAAACCATGGCCAGTCAGGTCCGCTCACCTCGCGGTACAGCTCAAGCATCCGTTTGGAAAGCTTTTTCCGCACATCGTACATAAGCCGGTCGCCCTCAAATTTCCGCAGGTATTCATGAATACCGATGAGGGTATATGCCCAGGCTCTCGGGCTGGTAAAGCCTGCCACTTCGGGCAGCGCAAGCTCGAAAAGCCTGCCTGCAACCTTGCGAAGCCTTTCGGCTTTCGAGCGGCCCAGCACTGCCCCCAGAGCCCAAATCGACCGGCCATGACTGTCTTCGGACCCAAGCTCTTCAAGCCAGCGCCGGTCATATGACAGAAAATTGCGAAACCGGTTATTCCCGGTATTGAACGCATACCAGAGAAAGGACAGGTACCGGGAGGCCAGAAGGCTGATCTCTTCATAGTCTTCATACCCGGCCGCTTCAAGCAGCACGGTCAGCAGCAGCGCCCGGGCATTATCATCGGTTGTGTAGCCTTCATTGAGATTCGGGAGCGAATAGACCGCATGCTGCAGCATGCCAGTGTCGTCCGTGAGCAGCCGCAGATGATTGATATTCAGCCGGGGCAGCTCATCCAGGCGCCTGTCAAGCATGGGCAATTCAAAAAAAGCAGCAGGGCGGCGCATATGCTCATCGCGGGCCCGCTCAAAGGTCTGCATATACTGCTCGGCCACCTTGCTCCAGATCATTTCCCTGCCGCGCAGGTAGGCGCTCTTGCGCATGGCATGCCGCTCGGTTTCATTGTCCAGAAGATTAAGCACGGCGCCTGCTATGGCCTCGGGATCCTTAAAGGGAACAAGGCTGCCCCTGCCCTCGGCAAGAAGCTCTATGGCATACCAGTACGGTGTTGACACAACAGCCTTGCCCATGCCTAGCGCGTAGGCCAGCGTGCCGGAAGTAATCTGGGCCTCATCGTGATAGGGCGTTATATACACATCGGCTCCGCCCACAAACTCCACAAGCTCCTCAAGGGCAACAAACCGGTTGTACAATAAAACATTGCCTTCAACCCCAAGGTCCTGGGCAAGCGTTTGAAGAGACAGGCGGTAGGCTTCGCCCTCGGCTTTCAAAACGTGGGGGTGTGTTGCGCCAAGAATAATGTAGACAACATTTTTATACCGCTCCAAAATTTTCGGCAGGGCGGTGATGACATCCTCAAGCCCCTTGCCCCGGGAAATCAGCCCGAAGGTGAGCAGCACGAATTTCCCCTCCACGCCAAAGCGGTCCTTGTAGAAATTCGGATCGGCAAAAGAGACATCGGGAATGCCGTGGGGGATGATGTCGATCTTATGGCTGTCAACCCCGTAGACATCCTGCAAAAACATCATGCCCTGTTTCGACATCACCACGAAACGGTCGGACAGCTGATTGAGCTCGGTCATAACCTTGTGCTGCTGCTTGCCGGGCTCGCGCAAAATGGTATGAAGTGTTGTGACAACCGGCATGCGGAGATCCCGCAGGAGCGCAAGAATATGGCTGCCTGCCGGGCCTCCGAAAATGCCGTATTCATGCTGCAGGCATACCAGATCAACATCATTGATATTTAAAAATTCCGCAACCCGCCTGTATGAGGAGATGTCCTGTTCGGCAAGCTCAAAACGCACACGTGTTGGATATTTGTAGGTGTTGCCCGTATCGGTTACCGGTATGGCAAAACAGCTGCTGTCGCCATAGCGCGCAGCGAGGCCTTCACAGAGATCGGCCGTGAAGGTGGCTATCCCGCACTGGCGCGGAATATAATTGCCGATAACACCGATGCGCTCGATGTGAACCCTGCCCTGAACGGTACCCGTTTCCACAATAGGCTACCTCAATGAAAGCACGCGGCATCAATGCAAGCCAGAAACGCACCGAAGAGAAAAATGCCTTGTTTCAGTAAAAAAATTTTGGAGGGAACGTACTAATTTAGAAGGATAGGGAGAAATTTCCCCGTTGTCAAGATACAAGATTATCGCATGAAAAAAATACAGGCTATTAGGCGGCAGGGTTGAAAAACAGTTCGATGTAGGGGCGCATGGCAATACGCCCGTTCGGTGTTCGGAGTACGGATCCATAATTCAAGATACAGGGCCATAGGGGCGTTCGGCGAACGCCCCTATGGGTTCGAAGTTCGTAGGGGCGCAGTGCCTGCGCCCAAAGTGTGCAAGATTAGGCGCAGTCCGCCGCTAGTTCCCGAGCCGTGCCTCCACAGCCTTTATAGCATCAATGGCAGAGCTCGTTATGCCGCTGGTATAGCCTGACCCTTCGCCTATGGGGTAGAGATTTTTTGCACCGACGGATTCATATGTTTCGCTGCGTGTAATCCGTACCGGGCTGGACGTTCTTGTTTCAGCGCCTATTACTATTCCGTCTTCTGAAACAAACAGCGGGTACTGTTCTTTCCATGCTGTAAATGCCTCTACCAGCGCCCCGCAGACAAATGCGGGTAAAATTTCATGCATGTCAACGGCCATGGCTCCCATCTTATAGGAGTTTGAATTTAAACCCCCGGAAACCCTCCCGCTTAAAAAATCCGCCAGATTCTGTGCAGGCGCTTTCCAGCCTCCTCCTGCGGCAGTAAAAGCCTTTCGCTCAATATCCTTTTGAAACTCAATACCGGCCAGTGGACCAGCCGATGCATAATCACCGGTATGACAGGTTACAACAATGGCTGAATTTGAGAATGCCGATGACCTGCTCGAATAGCTCATACCGTTGACAACCAGCAGGCCGTTTTCAGATGAAGCATTGATCACCTCGCCTCCCGGGCACATGCAGAATGAATAGACGCCCCGCCCTGTTGTTCGATTGGTATGAGTGAAGGAATACGTGGCAGCCCCGATGCCGGCAAAGCCCCTGTATTTATCGCCGTAGCGTATGAGGTTGATCGTTTCAGCAGGATGCTCAACCCGCAACCCAACTGAAATCGGTTTTTGCTCAAGGACAATGCCTTTTTTGTGCAGCAGCTCGAACGTGTCGCGGCTGGAATTTCCCACCGCAAGATAGATACTTGCACTACGATATTCCTTCTCCCCGTTTATTACGACACCCCGGGCTTTACCACCGGCTATCAGCATATCCGTCATTTTTGAGCTGTAGTGTATCTCGCCGCCCCGTTCAAGAATATAGTTCCGCATATTGCCGACTATCCGGCACAGCATGTCCGTGCCCACATGGGGCTTGCGGATATAGCCGATTTCTTCAGGGGCGCCAAATTTAATAAAAGCATCAAGCACCCTGTTTGCATAATCCGAATTGCTGACCCGGGAAAACAGCTTCCCGTCCGAGTACGAGCCGGCGCCGCCTTCCCCGAATTGAATATTTGATTCAGGGTCCAGCACCCTTTCTTTAATAAACCGTTGAACATCAATGGAGCGCTCTTCTATTTTTTTACCTCTCTCAAATATGAGCGGTTTGAGTCCGTAATCTATAAGCTCAAGAGCCGCGAACATGCCTGCAGGACCGAAGCCTATTATTACGGGCCGCTGCCTGCTGCTTTTTGTTTTTTTCTCTGCCGCTATTGGTTCGGTATATACAGGAAAGTTTTCCTTGTTGTCGAAGCTATCGGGAGTACGCACCACTATTGAAATTTCGTAGTAGAACTGCTCAGTATTGCCCGCATCAAGTGACTTATTCAGCATCTTAACGAGTTCAACATGCTTTTTGCTGATGTTGAGCTTGTGCGAAGCGGCTTTTAGATATTCATCCATCCCGTCTTTCTCAACGGGTATTCGCACATTGGTGAGTATTAAATCCAAAAAAATGCCTCCATCTTTTTTATGTAACCACACGGTGATATGTTGTTCGCATTAAACGATGGGGGCAATGTTTAACCGTTCACTGTGCCCCCAATTTTGACGGACACTTCAAGAACTATACAATAGAGTCTCAAGCAGTGTCCAATGTAAACGGGGAACTATTCACAAAAGGGCTGCATGTATAAGCGGCTTTAGAAGATTTTTAAATTTTTAATTCGAATAAACTGTAAACACAAAGGGCGGTTGTCAAAGCAGAGGAAAACAGGGGGCAAGACCGCGGCCATGCCACTACAGAAAACAAAGGCCTGCGGCAGGTTCTGCCACAGGCCTTCTATTGTATATGAGTGGAGGCGGCGACCGGATTCGAACCGGTGGATGAAGGTTTTGCAGACCTTTGCCTTACCACTTGGCCACGCCGCCACAAAAAAAATGGAGCGGGAAACGGGATTTGAACCCGCGACTCCGACCTTGGCAAGGTCGTACTCTACCACTGAGTTATTCCCGCTCAGCAATTATAAAATTATATTCAGTTTCCTGCCTTTGTCAATCAGAAAATAGAATAAAAAACAAGCTCCTATATATGATCTGTTCAGTCCTCAGGGCTGCGCGTGTCGGAAACAAGCTTTATGAACTGATAGAAATAGTCGCCCCCCGACCACAGGGTGATCACCAGGGCGATATACAGCAGCCATGTTCCCATGGCGTGAAAATCAAGCACGAAGTTTGCCGGGCCCGAACCGATCCGGTAGCTGTAATGCATGAGAAGCCCTATGACCGCGGCGATCTGAAAGCCCGTTTTAAACTTGGCCATCTTCGTGGTTTCGATGACTATCTGCTCCCGGACCGCCACCATGCGAAGGCTTATGACCAGTATCTCGCGCCCCACAATCAGCGCCACGATCCAGGGCGCCACGCGTTCGAGCTGAATCATCATGATGAGCGCAACGCCCACAAGCAGCTTATCTGCCAGGGGATCAAGAAATTTTCCCAGCGCCGTGACCAGGTTCAGCCTGCGGGCAAGATAGCCGTCGAGAAAATCCGTAAGAGATGCCACGGCAAACACCAGCGCGGCGACAAAGCTTAAGAATTTGCCCGGCGATTTCAAAAGCACGATAAACAGGACCGGCACGAGCACGATCCGTGTCAGCGTGAGCGCATTGGGTATATTGAAATTGGAGCGGGTCATGTCACGGCGTCTGCCTGAATGCGCGGAAACAGCGCGGAAATTTTCTGAAGGCGCGTACCCGGCGGCACGCATCCCGCAACGTCGAAGTCATCGATCTGCTGGTCGGCAACCAGCCCTGCCCCACCCAGAGTCTCCCACAGCTTCTGGGCGGCAAGGGGCATAAACGGCGCCGCAAGCAGTGCGGATATTTTCAGAGCATCGGCGCAGGCGGCCATGACGGTTGCCAGCCGGTCGTTCCGGGCCGGATCTTTTGCCAGCGCCCATGGCGCGCTCTCGTCGATGTATTTGTTGACCATGGATACAAGCTCCCAGATGCTGATAAGAGCCTTGTGGAATGCCAGGGCGCTCATATGCCTGTCGACATCGGCGACAACCGCCCGGGCCTTTTCCTGCAGAAGCTGCTCGGCAGGTCCTGCGGGCTCGCCTGCAAGGATTTCGCCGTCGAAATATTTATGCACCATGGAGACAGTGCGGCTTGCAAGGTTGCCGAAATCGTTTGCCAGGTCGCTGTTGATGCGCCCGACAATGGCCTGCCGCGAATAATCGCCGTCAAGGCCGAAGGGAACTTCCCGCAATAGAAAATACCGCAGCTGGTCAACGCCGTATTCATCGGCCAGCGCGCCGGGATCAACCACGTTGCCGAGCGATTTTGACATTTTTTTTCCTTCGATGGTCCACCAGCCGTGGGCAAACACTTTTTTCGGCAGCGGCAGGCCTGCCGACAGGAGAAAGGCTGGCCAGTACACGGTGTGGAACCGTAAAATATCCTTGCCGATCACGTGCACGTCCGCGGGCCAGAAGACGGCGGCATCGCCGCCCGTAAAATACCCCAGAGCGGAAACATAGTTCAGCAGCGCGTCGAACCAGACATAAAAAATATGCTTGTCATTGCCCGGGATCGGTATGCCCCAGCTGAAGGTGGTGCGGCTGATGCTTAAGTCGCGCAGCCCCTCTTTGACGAAGCTGACGATCTCATTGCGGCGCGACGGCGGCTGTATGAAATCGGGGTTGTCGCCGTAGAACTTCAAAAGCGGCTCGGTAAAGCGTGAAAGCCTGAAGAAATAGCTTTCCTCCTTGAGCTTTTCAACGGGGCGGCCGCAGTCAGGGCATGCACCGCCGGTAAGCTGCGTCTCGGTCAAGAAGCTTTCGCAGGGCACGCAGTACCAGTCTTCATAGGAGCCCAGGTACACGTCGCCGCTTGCTTCGACTTTCTTGAAAAATTCCCGCACCGCCTCTTTGTGCCGGGTTTCCGTCGTGCGGATGAAATCGGTGTTGGTGACCAGCAGCTTCTGCCACAGGCTGCGGAACCGCTGCACCACGCGGTCGGCAAGCTCGATGGGCTGCTCGCCGGCCTCGCGGGCCGCCTTCTCGACTTTCAGGCCATGCTCATCGGTGCCCGTCAAAAAAAAGACGCCGCAGCCCTTCATCCGCTTGTAGCGGGCAAGGGCGTCGCAGGCGATAGTGGTGTAGGCATGCCCGATATGGGGCACGTCGTTGACATAGTAGATGGGAGTTGTAAGGTAAAAATTTTTCTGCATGTTAGCGTGGCCTCACTGCTGACGCACAAGCATGTCGGGCTTGTAATCATCAATGTTCATATCCGTTATCGTGCCGTCTTCCAGCTCCAGTATCAGCTTATGGGAAATAACATTGACCTGGCGCACCTTGGCCAGCCCCTGCGGCGTGGTGATCCGTTTGCCGATTTTGGGGAGCCCCTCTTTCAGCTCCACGTACATATCATACTCATAGGCCAGGCAGCACATGAGCCTGCCGCAGCAGCCGGAGATCTTCTCGGGATCAAGGGGTAGGCCCTGCTCCTTGGTCATCTTGACCGTCACGGGGCAAAACTTCCTGAGAAACCCCGTGCAGCACAGCTCGCGGCCGCAGCAGCCTATGCCGCCCTTTATCTGCGCTTCCGTGCGCGCCCCGATCTGGCGCATCTCGATGCGCGCCCGCAGCTCCGAGGCCAGCTCTTTAACAAGCGCCCTGAAATCGACCCTGTTTTCAGCCACAAAGAAAAAGACTACCTTGCTGCCATCGGGCTCGATGGCCACTTCAACAAGCTTCATGGGCAGGTCGTGCTGGGCAATTTTGCGCTGACAGGCCCTGAAGTAATCCTTTTCCATGCGGATGTTGAGATCCTCCTGCCTGATGTCGGCATCCTCAACCTTGCGCAGAATTTTGGGGAAGGCGGTCATTACCGTTTCCTGCAGCAAATGCCTGTAGCAGCCGCGGGGCACTACCGTTCCGAGAACCGGCGTCCCCTCGTCTTCGATCATCACCTTATCGCCTTCCTGCAGGACAAGCTCGCCCGCGTCGGCGTCAAAAGCCAGAAGTTTCTTGCGTAATTTCAGTCCGACAATAGTTGCCATTATAGAGGTCATCTCCTTGTAGTCTGCGTAGTAGCAGAGTATTGAAAAAAACAATGCATACAGGCTGTTCAAAAATGCTCGGATGCAAGGCGCGCGAAATCTTGCGGAATGAGGCGTACTTGTTTGTACGCCGCAGTGAAGCATGATGAGCGCAACGCAGCAGATGGGCGTTTTTCAACAGAGATGTTACTGCAGCAGCACTGCTTCCAGCCCGAGCTGCATGTCGGGATTAAATGCGGCATCCGTCTGCAGGCGCCGCAGCCTCCTGATCTTTTCCACCACAGCATGCCTGGTTGCCCCTGCGGCAGCTTTGGCAAGCCCGTCGAAAAGATCGCCGTTGTAGAGCCGCGCATCCCCGGCGCCTTCCAGCAGCACGAGCAGGTCGCGGTACCACGATTCCAGAAATTCAAGGACAAGCGGCAGCTGCTCTTCATCTCCTGCAAGATCAGCCGCAAGCTTCAGCGCGGCCGCTGCTCCCTGGCTTAAACGCGCGGCGATTTTTTCTCTCCGTGCAACAAAATCGCCGGCCGCAAGCATAAGCGCCCGCTGCAGGCTTCCCTGAGCAAGCGGCACAAGCTGCGCCGCCTGCTCAAAGCCAATGCCCTGCCCGGCAAGCACGGCCCGTATATCCTCATCCGAAAGCGGCGAAAAATGCAGCCGCTGGCAGCGCGACAGCACCGTTGGGAGCATATCCGAAACGCTATGGGCGATGAGCACAAGCACCGTATCTTCCGGCGGCTCCTCAAGGGTCTTCAGAAGGCAGTTTGCCACTGAGGCATTCATTTTCTCGGCCTGATCGATAATGACGGCCTTTTTTTTCCCCTCAAGGGGCTTGAAAATTATATCCTGCTGCAGGCTGCGAATCTGCTCAATAATCAAACCTTTTTTTTCAGGCAACGGCTCGACAATCATCACGTCGGGGTGGATCTGCTTGTCGACCTTGCGGCACTGCAGGCACTGCCCGCAGAAATCATCGCTCAGGGTCAGACAGTTGAGCGCCTTCACAAAGCCAGTCGCGACCGCGCGCTTGCCGATGCCCTCGATGCCGGTAAACAGGAAGGCATGGGGCAGGTGGCCGCTGCGGAGCATGGCCTGAAGAATCAGCACCTGGCGGCCATGGCCGCGGATTTCGTCAAACGGCATAGCCCTTCTCCCGCAGCTTTGCCGTCACGCTATGCACGATTTTCTCGTGTATAGCCTCGATGGATTCCCCGGCGTTTATGATAATGAAGCGGTCGGGCTCACGATCCACACAGGCCAGATACCCCTGCCGGACTCTGCCGTGGAACGCCATATCCTTATCCTCAAAGCGGCCTTCTGAAAGCTCCAGCCCTGCCTGCCTGTTGCGTGCGCGCGAGCGGGCAATGCCCAGTTCATGGGAGCAGTCCAGAAGCAGTGTCAGATCCGGCATCAGGCCGCCGCAGAACAGATGGTGGCTGCTCCCGATAAGCTCAAGCGATGCGCCGCCGGCATACCCCTGGTAGACGGCGGTTGCATCATAAAACCTGTCACAGAGGACGATTGTGCCCCCGGCAAGAGCGGGTATGATAACCTCATGAATGTGCTGAACGCGGGCCGCCGTCACCAGCAGCAGCTCGGTCAGCGGGGTCAGCGCCGTATTGCTGCTGCGCAGAAAAATTTTCCTGATGGCCTCACCCACGGCTGTGCCGCCGGGCTCGCGCGTGAGAATGCAGGCAAGGCCCCGGCTTTCAAGAAATTTTGCCAGAAGCTGCAGCTGCGTGGTTTTGCCGCAGCCCTCGATGCCTTCAAATGATATAAAAAGGCCCATCAGCTCAGGCCTTCCTGCCATACCCGTTGTAAAAAACAAACTCCTCAAGGGGTTTGCGCGGCGTCACCCTGCCCTCTTCAGCAGGATGCCCCATAGGGAGCAGCTCCACAACCGTATGACCCTCGGGCAGGCCAAGCATCTGGCCTGCTTTGCTAGCATCAAAAAAACCCACATGCACGGTCCCCAGGCCCTTCTCATAGGCCGCTAAAGTCAAATTCTGAAGCGCCAGCCCCAGATCGAAAAGCAGCCAGTCGCCCTTGTCGGTTACAGGGCTGCCCTTAAAAAACCCGGATTTGCCGGTAGCAGCGCAGGCCGCAATAACGATTGGCGCTTGCGCGAATGCGCCTCGTGCCGGATTTTTCTCAGGCAGTGTTTCGGCAAGCCTTTGCCTGATGGCCACGTCCTGAACGATGATGAATTCCCAGCACTGTATATTGGCCCATGACGGAGCCCACTGCGCAGCTTCGAGTATATACTGCAGATCGGCGGCAGAGACCGGGTCGGGCCTGTAGCTGCGAATGCTGCGTCTGCCTTTGATTGCGTTTAAGAGCTCCATAAAAATCCCCTTCGAGGAAAAAAGTCACGGTTTTTAGTGAGGTTACCAGAAACAGCAGGGGGTGTCAAGCCGGTTCGCCGCCCCAGTTGTCGCGGTCATGTCAATGACCACGGGCCGCATTGCCTTTTCAGCAAGCAACTTCCTCATGAACCCTTCAACTGCGGAACACAGGATGAAGTTAAGGTTCCATACGAACTTAAAAATTTTTCGCATTAAACAGCACCTGGCCCCCTGTTTTCTCTACAATAAAATTCGTGAAAGTTCTGCGGTAGTATTTTTATATTAGTTATATAGGATTGGAGTATTAACCCAAACCAGAGGAGGTGATGATTATGTCAAGGCAGACTCTTTTCAGACAGCAAAGAAAGATCGAAGTGCTGCACAAAATCGCCGCTTCGATCAAGGGGGGCCGGAAAAACAAATTACACTATCTGAGGGCCCACCGCCCTGTCCTTCATGCCATATCTGTATTGCCGGGTCACTGTGCCCGAAACATTACCGGAGCTGTCCAAGAAAAGGACGTTTCAGGTTCAATGATGCAGGATATCGTATCATCAGTTTTTTCCTTCCGCCGGTTGCCGCGGGAAACATTGCTAGAGCATTTTTCTTTTTACTATAGACGGTTTATCTATCTGTCATCTCGACCGCAGGGAGAGATCTTAGGCTGAAGTACAATCAAGGTGTTAAGATTTCTCACATTCGTTCGAAATGACAATGGGGCTACACTATTTAGAAAAAATGCTCTAGAGCAACCATAACAGCATGCCATCTTCATTTGATTACCAGAAGATTCGCACCATGTGCCCGCCTCTTGGCAGTTGCAGAACATACCGGCCGCGCACAACCAGGGTGTCTTCCCTTCCATCTACCAACAGGCGCAGGGGTTTATGAGAGAGCCTGGCAAAGGCTCTTGATTGACTGTTATAGGTAATCTCAACGCCATCCGGTTTTGTTACAGCACTTTCAAGATTCCCCGTAAAGTCGGTCACCAGCGGCGGCGCATCCGGTATCGCACAGCGCAGGATATGCTTTCCCGGGGGCGCCCAGACGCGCTCTCCGTCCTGAACCGGCCATGTTTTTCCGTCCAGGGTGGCCGGACCAACCCAGCGTACGCCAACACCGTACGGAGATTCGACCATCAAGGCATCTTCAAATCGTTCGACTTGACTCACCACGGCCGAAGCAACGGGCAGCAGCGGTGCATCCATAGGCCCGATGGAACCGGTGTAGTAATACATGACCGTGGGAAAAAACGTCGCCGCAGTACGGATAAGCTGGGCAAGCTCCACCCCGGTCTGTTGCTTTGTAGGATAGGCGTTATTCCGTTTGACGATGTTGATGTCGACCCCCAGGCGCTCCTGGCGGAGTGTCAGAGGACGATAGCGGGCGGCAATCTCCGTGTAGCGTTTTGGTCCCATGCGCCAAAGCGTACATGGATCCTCAATGATAAAAGTCAGATCGTGGCGGTCGATTTCTCGAATGGAGCGTGCAGCGTCGGCTCCGATCGCGTCACGCATGGTCGAGTCAAAACGATCATCAACATACGTAAGAACCAGATCGAGGTGCGGCTTTTCAGCTCGCATTTTTTCCAGCTCTTCGATCCATAGCTCCTGAAGGCGCGCCGCCAGATCGACGCGGTATTCCAGAAACGCACGCAATTTTCCCGGATCCCGCCGCGAACCGGAAAACAGTTCCATGGGATCAAAGCCATAGGCAGCCTTCACGTCACGGCGAACGTCATTATTGAGGGGCGTGAATTCTTCCAGATTCCTTATACCCTCCACCCCGTCGAAATAGAGTTCGGCAAAGTTCACGCCATCCCAGTCGAAGCGTTCAAGCATACTCCGGACACCCTCCACGACAGCACGCCGGCAATCGGGATTGGCAAGGTTCATTAAAAGGCGCCAGCCGACTTCAGCATCCTTCTTTAGGGCCGTCTTTTCACGCCATTGCGAATGGCGGTTCCAGAACTTAACACTGACATGCGGTAACTCCAGCCAGGCATAAACCAGGATACCCTCGCGGTGGCAGGCCTCGATGAGCTTGCGCAAGCGCGCATCCTCCACGGTGCTGGCTTCAAAGTAATCCCACGCGCCGACGTGGATCGAGGCCAAACCCATCTGACGCCATTCGCAGGCGAGTTCATCAATATCCCGATCCCTCTGGAAGGCCGGATCGAAAAAAGCCCACAGACGCCGGGATTCGAACATGGGTTTCAGGCCCATCTCCAGCAGGGTTTGCAAAATGAAAGGATAGCGCTCATAACCATGTGTACCGGGGGATGTGGCAATCCACAGGACGCCTCCTGTCTCGGTCTGCAAAACTGCCATCAGGGGTGCATGGTGGACACAGTCCCAGAGCAGAATCTTCGCTTCACGTGGAACTTTGAATACGGGAACATCCATCGCCTTTTCCCAGACAATGGGAAGGGTGGGGCGATGCGCATCCCTCACTTTTCTTACTCTGACATGGCGCGAGGTGGGGCAAATGCCCAGGGCGCGGGCTGCCTTGGAGTCCCCTTCCAGTATAAGAATCCTGTCAGGCCGCGATTTCATGAGCCCTGGTTCGACTCCGGAGCCCTCCGGGGCAATGATGACACGGGCATGGTCCGACGCCTGCTCCCGCAATCCCAGGCTGCGCAGGATATCGGGCCAGGCACCCGGTTGATCGGCCGCAATATAAAAGCCCGGCACTTCCGGAATCTCTGCCGCTGCTATATCTGTCAGGAACGGGATGGCGGTCATCAGACAGGCGACAAACAAAAAAATCCGGAGCAGTAAACGGAAAGTGGACATGGCGTTTCCCGTTCTTTTCTGAAGTCCTGGTTGATTTTTAGAGACTCGGGCCACTGGCCTTTTGCTGCGCTTCGAGATAGGTGAGGCAATGCGTCACAATCCGTTTTGCCGCTTTTCCATCGCCGAAAGGATTTCGGGCGGTTGCCATGGCGTGGTACGCTGACGGATCGTCCAGTATGCGCATGGTTTCCCCCACGATCCGTTCTCGTGAAGTTCCGACCAGACGGGCCGTACCCGCCTCGATCGCTTCCTGTCGTTCCGTAGTCTCACGCATTACCAGGACCGGTTTTCCCAGACCGGGCGCCTCTTCCTGAATCCCCCCGGAATCGGTGAGGATCATGCAGGAGCGATTCATCAGGGCGATGAACTCCGGGTATGGCAGCGGTTGGATGATCCGCAGGTTATCAACCCGTTTTGAAAGCGGCAACAGGATATGATTCACCGGATCCTGGACGTTCGGGTTCAGGTGCGCCGGATAGACAAACAGTATATCCGGACGCCTGACCACCAAGTCGGAAATCGCATTGCATAAAGAAACGAAAGCTTCGCCGAAGCTCTCCCGGCGATGAGCAGTGATCAATATCAGGCGTCTTTCATCGGAGGCCATATCACCCAGTATGCGATGGAGCATGCTGCTGTCGGTTGATTGCACTGCCATCAGCAGGGCATCGATACCTGTGTTCCCGGTAATAAAAACCTGCTCGGGTGAGTACCCTTCACGCAGCAGGTTATCAGAGGCCCGCTGCGTCGGAGCGAAGTGCAGGGCCGACAGACGGGATGTCAGGATGCGGTTGGCTTCCTCCGGGAAGGGGGAATACAGGTTGCCGGTACGCAAACCGGCTTCCACATGGGCTACCGGCACCTGCCGGTAAAAAGCAGCCAGGGCCGCACAAAACGTGGTGGACGTATCTCCCTGGACGATGCACATATCGGGAGCAACCTGCGCCATGGCCTTCTCCAGCTGCGGAATAGCAAGTCCGGCAAAGGCGGCAAGGCTCTGGTCAGGCTGCATCAGGTTAAGATCGATATCCGGCCGGATCGCAAAAAATTGCAGAACCTGATCGAGCATTTCCCGCTGCTGGGCCGTAACACAGACACAGACCTCGCATCCGGGAAAGGAACGCAAGAGCAGGATGACCGGCGCCAGCTTGATAGCCTCCGGACGGGTACCAAAAACCACGATACATCTGGCCATACCTTACCTCGAATCGATATTTATCCTGCCGTCGGGCAATGCCGCTTCCGCCGTGACACGGTCAGCGTCTGCGGCTAACATTGTCACAAGTTGATTCAACCACTATTGAAAGACAAACCAGCAGCGCGACAGCTACCCTTCTCAAAAAAATTGCCATACTATCCTCAGTGCCGGAAGAGCCGTCGAATACGGATACCGGTATACAGTACAGCCAGCGCCATGATTGAAATGGTCCCGAAAGCAACGATGAGGGACGATGAGATCAGGCTCACAAGATTCACGAAAAGGCCCGGGCCCTTTTCACCGGCAATGCTGATACGGTGATGCCCTGCCGGCAGGACCAGGACCGCGGCAATCTCGCGCGCTCCCTGAAGAACCTCCGCATCTGAATCACTGAAAGAAACGTCTGCAGGCTTCCGGTTCAGACAGGCATAGACCGGCCCGGGAGATTCGTAATCAACGGTCATCCCTTCACGCGCCGTCTCGGCAGATAGCAGGGGGGTGCTGATCCCGATCATTTGCAGGGACAGTTCGCTCGTATCGAACCAGTGGAACCAGTTGCGGGACGCCGTGACGATATGCCGCCCCGGCGGCAACAGGACAAAACCCGGGCGCCAGTACGGCCAGGTCTGATCGTTTTTATAAAAGATGCGGATTCCGGATGAAACCGCCAGTTCGAGTGCATATGGCGTCTCTACAAACCACTTCTGATCGCGGAAAGCAACCACCGCCTGATCGGCGGCAGCATAGGAAAGCAGATCAAGGTCAACGGTTCGCACGGTGGCGTCCCCGTAGAGGGCAACACGGTCTGAGGCGGATCGTGCGGCGCGTACCGTCGCCGCCAGTTCGGCGCCCACAGCGGGAGAACAGGGCAGATGGGTTGCAGCCACGGCACGGTCGGGAATGACATTGATATCAATCATGAAGCGCGCGCCTTCGGGTAACACAGACCGGTACCTTTCCGCCAGCCGCAGGTAACGGGATGGCGGATTTTTCCACGCCGAGGCGGGATCTTCGACCTGAAGCGTGAAGGGATAATCGCGCATCAGTCCGATAATCGCCATGGAATCAACACCCGTATCCGGAGTAATTTCAAGGTGTTCAAGGCTGTCAAGCATGGTGACGATCACCTCATGGCCGGTCTTCGCGAAAGGCTGGAGTTCCGCCAGAAAAATGCGGTGCAGCTCTGTCACGAGCCTGGTTCGGTAGGCAAGAAACTGGCTCCAGCCGTTTGTGTCACGACGCCACCAGTGCTTGGAGGCAGGATTAAGCAGTTCCTTTGGATCAAAATTATAGGCGGCGCGGAACGAGCGCCGCACATCATCGTTGAGGGGTACCATAGCCTGCGGCATATCCCCGTTAGCCTTACCGTCATAGTTCAATTCGGCGAGATTGACGCCGTCCCAATTCCATCTGGCAAGGGTGGTCTTCATGAAGTCAAGGGCCTCGGCGCGGCATTCCGGATTTTCCAGGTTCATGGCCAGGCGCCACGACGGCAGCTTTTTTCCTGCGCCAGCCGCCTCGCGCCACTCGGGATGCAGCGCCCAGAACAGGGGGGTGACCTGGGGGAACTCAAACCATGCGTAGACCAGGATCCCGTTGGCATGGCAGACCCGAATCAGCCGGTCATAGTCATAGGTGAATTTGGGCGTATAGAGCCAGGCGGCGGCATACACCGCCCGCACTCCCATACGCCGCCACATAACAGCAAGATCCTCAATGCTGACGTCACTGCGCAGACCGGGATCGAAGTACAGTTCCGTCGTACTCCGGCGCAGCGGCTGCATGCGGCCAAAAGCCTTCAGAGCATGTTCGAATAAAAAAGGGTAATGACTCACCCCATCGGAGGTGAAGGAGTCGAAAAGCGCTCCCATATAAAGCACCTGACCTGATCCGACAGAAAATGTCCCCGCAAGTCCTGTATGATTCTCCAGGTCATTGCTGATCATGGCAGCACGGTCCGGAACGCGGAACCGCTCCATGGCAACCGCCGGACGCCATTGCAGCGGCAGGTCCACCTGGGCGTGGTCAATCACGTGCTCTACCGTAACCTTGCCGCCGGGATAGCGTATACCAACCTCCTCGGCGAGGCGGGATTGCCCATCCAGCACCAGTTGTCCGCCGTTACCGACGAACTGAGCTATACGGGTGATGTCCGTCTCGCTTAAAGCCATTGCCGCCGCATGCGGTACGATGAGGACCTCGTCCTGATCCAAGGTAGCGCTTTGCAGGGACTCAACCGGAATCATCCGCACGGGAACGCCGTAGGCACGGAAAACGTTGATAAAGCTCTCCTGGTTGTTGCTCTCCGGGCCGGTCGCGTTTGGCTGCCGGACGACGGCAATTTTCATCGCCCGCGATTGCTCCGCAACAGCATCTTCACGCCACCACTGCGTCAACATCCCCTGCAGTTTTTTTCCCCATTTGGCAATACCCCCCGGAGGCGACACCGGACGCTCATCCATGCCCAGTGCCACCAGGATCTCGCCCGGCTTGGGCTGCAAAGTGGCCTCTGTGACGCCTGTTAAGCGCTCATTCGACCAGGTCTCATTTTGGCTTGAACCGTCTTTATCTATGATAAACTGATGCAGGTATGCATCCCGGAGATACATATTTCTCGATGCTCCCCCGGTCGCGATCAGGCGATCATCCGTCGCCACGCGGCAATCGAAATCGCGCAGTGATATAAATTGATATCCGAGTTGCTTGATCCCCTGTACAGTCTGTCTGAGATACTTCAGATCAAGAAAATCATGCATAAAGGCCGAGGCGATGCCGTCCCGGACCACCATCATGGCGCGGGCATTCCCGATAAGGGTCTCCGGTGAAGGGTTTGATTCGGGCAGATAGCCGATGTTTTCCGGAATAATGTGCAGACCGCGAATGTCGACCGTCGGAAAGGGGAAAGACTGCTGCGTGCCCTGGAGATCGATCATCGTTTCTTCGTAGAATATGGTGAACACCCTGGCAAATTCGGCATAGTCCGTGGGTGACGCTGCATAGTGAGGGGTCTCCCAGGCGATGGGGTACAGATTAGATCGAAAGCACTCGTCCAGGGCTGCGTTGAGCTTTTCGCGCACCAGCTCCGGCGAGTCGTCCGCCCGGGGCGCATTGCGGAAGCCATCCCAGAACTCGAAATCGTCGGGAGTCACTCCCCGGTATTGATGCGTATAGCCGTGCAGCACCAGGGTTCCCCCCTGGGCAACCGCATCCTGAAGGGCTTCGACCATTGCGGGGGAGTCGGTAAGGCGAACCTCACGCCGTGAACCCGGGTCGACAAAAACCGGAACCACGGACATCTGAAAGGGCACTCCCTCCTCAACAAGCATATCAACGGCCCTGTTGAGCGTTTCGGGATCGTCATCCGGGGTAATGTCTTCCAGCCGGATCATGGCCCGCCGCGAAGTGTCATGATGTACGCCGAGCATGTCGTGCAAAAGGTCACAGAAAGCCAAATAGCGGTCCTCGTCCCCGATATAGGCAAAGGGAACGTCCGCTACCAGCCAGAGATTATTCACATGCACCATGTATGGCGAACGGTGGCCTTCGGGATCAAGCATCTCCGCATCGATTTTCACACGGGAGGGATCGGTAACCGTTAACAACGTGACCATACCGCCGCCTTTGTTTAACATGGCATCATGATACCGCACCCGATTATAACTGCTGGTGGTCAAAACTTTGTCCACATGGAGGCCACGCTTTTGATCTTCTTTCTCGCCGAGAAAAGCATCCATGCCATAGCCCACCCAGGCCAGCATGGCCCTGCGTGCGCGCGCGTCGTGCAGCACGGTAGCCGGCCAGGCGCTTTTGTCCGATCCGCCAACAATAAAAACTGCACCATATTTGGCCATGGTATCGGGACGGTAATCCTCTATTGACAGGAGTTTCGGTCGATAGCCGAAATGGCCGAGCAGGTTGGCGATATAGGTTCCGTCAACGAGTCCTTCAGGTGCTTTGTGCGATGTGCCATCATACAGGATCAGCGCCTGAGGTTGCCCGGCAACCGACACGGCAACCGTTGAAAACAGGAACACGCAGATACGGATCAGGACTCTGCGTATCATCGCGGCTGCTCCTCGGCAAAGCGTTCCGTTTTGGCCCAGATCTTTTTGCGGCGAAGCACCACGTCGTCGATCAGGGCGCGCCCTACCACAACGAGCCAGAGCTGGCAGTACGTAAAGTACATGAATACCACGATCAGAAGGTTGCGGAACGAGTCCTCTCCCTCCTCGCGCGACAGGGCGATGCCAACTTCCAGAATGAACAGCAGAAAAGCTAAAACCCAAATCTTTGAATAGGGTCCAACGGCATGAATCGATACCAGGCCAAAACAGGCCAGTATGAAAAGTATGTCGGAAAGGACAATCGCCGCGCAGACCACGTAATAAAGTAGAATAGTATAAAGTAGTTCCAGGGCAATGACCCGGGGGCGCATCGCAAATAAACGGCGGGCGTGCTTGGCAAGGAGATAATTATGGCCCCGGGCCCATCTTGTGCGCTGGCGGAACCAGGTTTGCAGTTTTTCGGGTTCCTGTTCCCAGGTCACGGCCCGCGGCACAAAACCGATATATCGCCCGGTCTCATAAATCCGGATCGTCAATTCAGCATCCTCAGTCAGGGCGTTCTCATCCCACCCGCCCACTTCCTTCAGAACACTGCGCCAGATCACAAAATTGGTGCCCGGAAGACTCGTTACCCCGAGAAGCGACCACCGTCCCGCCTGCATGATCCACTGGAAGGCCAGACACTCAATATTGATGAAACGGGTGAGGAGATTACGCTGCCGGTTGATGCAGCGGAACTTCCCTACTGTTGCCGCCATTTTGGGGTCAGCTACCAGAGAAGCGACCAGGGCGCGCAGTGACCCCGGTTCAGGGCGGTTGTCCGCATCGTAGATAGCTATGAGGTCGTGGCTGGATGATTCCAGTGCAAAAGTTAAAGCAGCGGACTTACCGCGCCCTCCCAGATCAGGGGGTACCCGCAGGCAACGGATCCGGGAATCCCTGACGGCAAGTTGATCGACAATATCACCGGTGCCGTCCTGGCTGCCGTCATCTACGATGATAATTTCCATGCGGTCAGGGGGATAATCCAGGGCGCAGAGGTGCTCCACGGTGCGGACAATCACGCGGGCTTCATTTCGCGCCGGAACAAGAATTGAAACGGCCGGCCAATCCATTCCTCGGGGAAGGATCGGGGTGTCCCAGGCATCACGCCGGCTGTACAGGTAGCCGGCAATAAACAACAGCAACTGGTAGGCAATCATAAACCAGAGGATTGCCGCCGATGCCACGAAAAGTATATCAAGCAAGATAGATGAGTACATAACCTCAGTCGCTCATAACGCGCAGAAAAGAGAACAAGCTTCACGTGCGCACAAAAATCGTAGAAATCATCTATACCTTACAACTCCCTGCTGTTTGGGGCGAATATAGGACGAGGGTACTAGTGTGTCAAGGCAAATGGCGGCTCAGGATTTCGCATGGCGGTCTTGGGGCCGGCCTGTGGTGCTGATCTAAAATATCTTGAGGGTCAGAAGGCTGTCTGATATGTCGTGTCAGGTCAACCCGGCAGTTTTTTTTCGCGCACTTCAAATAGCCGGGGCTCAAAATTTAGTAGGGGCTCAAAATTTTGAGCCCCTACTAAAGCTGCTTATCTTTATTGCTCACCGGCACTGCGGGCTGGCGAGCCGATCGACCCCATAAATATTTTGTATCATCCCGGCCTGCTCATTGCGTTTTGCCGATGACGTGTCAGCATATTCAATGATACAGGGTATCGTAACATCCGTTTTTTCCTGCCGCCTGGGCCGCGGATATCATGGTGCACTGGATGTCTGATGATAAATCATGCCGCCCTCCGGAGGGTTCAGGCCGTCAGGACCGTCAACACTGCCTTTGTTGGCCCCGGCATACAGATCGCCCTTGAATACGGCAAAGGTTTCAAAGGAGGTTATGTGTTTATCGCCAAAACCGCTGCGGGTAACCGGAGCCCAGGCTGTTCCGTCGCTGGTTTTCCAAATGTGGGCGCCGGTCAGCGTCTCCTGCGTGGCCAGCAGCGTCGGCGCGTAGACAGACACCAGGCCTGCATACAACGTATTCCCGTTAAACGGAAACAGATTGGCTGCTATGTTTTGGTACAGTATCGGCATTCCCGTGTTCCTCTTGCCGTCAAAGCCGTTTGGCGTCTGCGCATCTTCGCCGACGCTATGAGCCCAGTTTCCATCCTCGGAGCTTCCGGTGGCGGTATATAAAACCCGCGCGCCTGCAAGCGACTGAATGCCCACATACAGGCGGTTTTTAAAATCGGCAAGGCTCCAGGGCATGAAATCGCCGTTCCACATGCTGCAGTTCATGCCGCCGCCAAAGCCGCTTTCATTGGTGCCCGTATCGTTTGCATCAACTTTCCTGTCAACAATAAGCTCCCAGCCGGTGTCGGTCATTTTTGCCACGCGCGAGCACCCACCCTCACTTCCTGATGAGCCTGTGCCGCCCGCATACAGCACCGGCTCTCCCGATGCCGATGACACGCACAGAGATGTTATGCTTGTGCTGATCGGCTTGTTGCCGCCGGGATATTTGGCATCGGTATGGTAATTCCCGAAGCTGTTTGTCGGCTGTGTTACCGTCCACGCGTCGCCGTCTTCGGTATACCAGACCTGAGCGCCATATTCATAATTAAGCCCCGTGCTTACATACAGCTTATCTTCAAAGATGACCATTTCAGTGATCATTTTGTTCCAAAAATTGCCGAAGCCGTTTTCATCATTGCCAGTGCCTATTTCATAGGCATCACCCGTCATGACTTCGCCGATGGTATATTCATATGCCGGGAATGAGTTTGCCAAAGTCTGCTTGCCGCAGACGGTATACTCGTCAGGGGTGCCGGCAGCTTCCTTCTGCTGAATCACAAGGGTGTTTGCCGTATTGCTCACGATCTGAAAACGCCTGAATTCGCCTTTCCCCGAGGTGATCTGCAGAACCCCGCCCTTCCACTGGTCGACAGCCCAATTTTTGCTGCTGTCGGTAAACTGTGCTGTTATCGCGTCGTCTTTATCTGCACAGCCGGCAATAGCCGTAATGGTGCCTGATTCCTCCTTGTCCTTTTTGTCTGAGATAACCGGCTCCCACGTGCTTCCGTCATAGCGCCAGATCTCGGCGCCCGTCGAGTCAAGGTAGGTGCCCTGATGGCCTGATGAAAAACCGCAGTAGAGCTTGTCTTTAAAAACTATCATGCTTCCCCACAGGCAGCTAAGCCAGGGGTTGCCGTATATGCCGTTTTTTACTCCATTGGGGAACAGCACCTGCTCCCATGATTTGCCGTCTATTGAGCGCCAGATTTCAGCGCCCTGGATTTCGTTTCTGGTCATCGCATAGAGAGTGCCTTTATATTCCGCCATGGCAACAATGGCGTAGTTATTCGTATTTCCAAAGCCGGGCTCGATAGCCTTTTCCCATGTTGAGCCATCGTCAATTTTAGGAAGGGTCTCAGTCGAACAGCTTGCAAGCCAGAATGCACCCGCAATAAGAAAACACGATGCGCCAAAGATGCTTAAAAATGCTTTTGCCATTTTTTTCATGCTCTTTTCCTCCCGTGTTCTGATTATTGGAGCTCGCTTTAAGATGGACAGAATATAGAATGAGGGCAATTGCGTGTCAAGGCAAATGACGGCGCAATATATCCCAAGGGTTTCGTTTTGGGGTCTTTGTATGACCACAAAGGGGGCGGTTTTTACTGCTCAGGCGGTATAGCTCGAAAGGAAGGCAAAAACTAGGGGAAGATCAAAATGATCTCTAACTGGTTTAAGGCAAAAAGGCGTTTTCCTGTGGCGTTGTGGAAGGGTTAAACAACAAGGTAAAACTAACTATCAAAAAATCCTATGGGTTTAAAATGACATGCTTGTTATCGGCAATGCCAACCAGTGTGTTGAAATAGGGTGGTACTTGCGTTTCAAACGTGAGCATTTTGCCGCTGAAGGGGTGTTTGAAGCAGATCGACCGGGCATGAAGGGCCAGACGCTTCTGGGCGCCGGTTGCTTTTCCATACTTCCTGTCGCCGACAATCGGGTGCCCGATGCCGGCCAGATGAACCCGTATCTGATGCTTCCTGCCCGTGAGCAGATCAACCTCCAGCAGAGCGCAGCTCCTGGACTGCTTGAGCACTTTATACGCCGTATGAGACAGCATGCCGTTGACGCGGTCGGCAGTAGAGTACACGTCGTGAGCTTTCGTTTCTGCCAGGTATGTCGTAATCGTATCCGAGCTTTTTTTGCAGGCGCCGTGCACGACAGCCAAATACTTCTTCTGCGTTGTGTCCCACTGGCTCTGCAGGCTGAGCTTGGCCTCCATGGTTTTGGCGAAGATGAGTATACCGGATGCTTCCCTGTCGAGGCGGTGAACGATGAAAATGTGCTTATGAGAGGTGGCGCTCCCCTTACGGACATAATCGGTTAGAAAGGAATAGGCTGTTCGTGATTGCTCCTTGTCTGTAGCGATTGTCAAGAGGCCCGGTGGTTTATCTATCACCAGGATATCTCTGTCTTCGTAAAGAATTCTGATCCCTTTTGGCAGAAACCGTTTGCACGGAGCGGTACGTTTGCTCATAGCGTTTGCTCTACCTGTTGCATTGTGAATTATGAATGCCCCTGACCTTTGAACCTCAAGGGGTTTGACGGGTACTTCGGAGAGTATATACTAGAGTATAGAGAAGTGTCCAATGCTAACAGGGCAACCATGTATCTTTGTTGCTCAACCCTTTAACCAGGATGGCCTTAACCAGTTCATACTCTTTGGCAGGGCAGTAGGCCCGGACTGTTCTTCTAAAGGAAACAGTTCTATTTTATCAATATTGATTTAAAATTTTTGATTGTGCGTTTTCTCCTTTGCGGTTAAATAACCGTTAAGGTATCGTCATTGCAAAAACATATCAAGCGGGGTGTATGCTTTCATTGCAAAGTTAGCAAGTAAGCTTTGATATAGTAATGTAATTTAATTATGAATTTGGAGGGGAAAATGCATTTTTATAAACATCCGCAATCGATTGTTGAATCTGATAAAATTGGTAAAGATACACGTATTTGGGCTTTTGCCCATATACTTCCAGGTGCACAGATAGGCACTGATTGCAACATTTGCGATCATGTATTCATTGAAAATGACGTTACCGTTGGCGACCGCGTAACTATTAAATGTGGTGTTCAACTATGGGACGGCATATGTATTGAGGATGATGTGTTTGTTGGGCCAAACGCTACCTTCACAAACGATATTTTCCCACGAAGCAAACAATATCCAGAAAAATATTTACAAACGTGGATTAGGAAGGGTGCAAGTATTGGTGCCAATGCAACAATTCTTCCAGGAATCACCATTGGGAGAAATGCTATGATCGGTGGAGGTGCGGTTGTTACGAGAGATGTACCCCCCAATGCAATTGCTGTTGGCAATCCGGCATACATAACCGGGTATGTTTCCACTTTACCTTCAAAACAGCCATCCAGACTGGAGGTACCTTTACAATCTTCCTCCCGCGTATTTGCCTCTGACATCAAGGGAGTTACTGTCTACAACTTGCCTGTTATCATTGACATGCGGGGCAGTCTGACCTTTGCTGAATATGGACAATATTTACCGTTTCTGCCGCAGAGATTTTTTTTAGTATTTGACGTAGCGAGTAGGGAAATTAGGGGGGAGCACGCGCATAGGACACTGCATCAGTTTTTGGTTTGCATCAAAGGATCCTGCGCATTAGTAGTTGATGATGGTGAAAATAATCAAGAAATTGAATTGAATGGACCCAATATTGGCGTCTATTTACCCCCCATGGTTTGGGGCATACAATATAAATATTCACATGATGCGGTCCTATTAGTCCTTACCTCCGATATCTATAATGCAGATGATTATATTAGAGATTACGACGAATTTCTAAAGGAGATAAAATAAGTATGAACATACCTTTTCTTGATCTTAAATCACCATATCAGGAACTCAAGGCTGAACTGGATGTAGCATACAAGCGCTTCATGGAATCAGGTTGGATAACGGGATTTTCCTTGTCGCGCGCCAATATCCGTCTTGGTTTATTAACATTATCATCCGTAATAATTGTCTTCGCAGCACAATACGTTTTGGCTGACTTTTGGTACATGATATTCGGTGGTACTGTTACACTGGCCGTTGGATATTATTCAATAAAATGTCTATTTGAAATGTTAGATACTGATGGAACAACGCCCATTATTTCTAAAATCAAGACAGTATTTGGATATACTACCCGGAGATAAATAAGAGATGTTTATATTTACTGGACGAACATACAAATTTTATGGAGGCGCAGAATCTCTGCTAATTAATTTAGTTAGAGAATTAAAAACGATAAATAAAAAAACGGGGATTATTGGTCTATCCGATAATTATGCAGTTAAAATTTTAAGACGAGAGCATATTGATTTTGTTTTTATCGATTGGAACAACATAGATTTACGTTTGATTTCTCAGGATGATATTTTAATAATCTTTGGCTATTCAGATGATTTGTTAAAATTAAAAAAAATAAATCCCAAAATTATTTTTTGGAATATTTTCCCGGATTTATTATTAAGCCTAAATGCGACAAAATATGATAAATATTTAACGAATGACAAAAAACCATTCTTTTGGAGATATACAAAAAAATTAATACAAGCATTACAGCGGTCAAATGGAATTTATTTTATGGATGGAGCTAATACTAAAACTATTATGAATATTTTATTACCTCAATTTGAAATTAAATACATTCCAATACCGATACCATCGAGTAAATACTTATACAGACCCCATTTTCAGGGAAATGCTATAAACCTAACGTATGTAGGGCGAGGTGATGAAATCTGGAAAATAATGCCAATAAAAAAAGTCTTACAGGACATTACTAATCTTAAAACTGTAAAAAAAATAAACATACACATAGTATCTCAGATCACAAATTTATTTTCACAGCATCTGGCCGCATTTGAAAGTGCTAACTTAAATATTTTTTATCACGATGATATCCTAGGTGACAAATTACGCTATTTCCTTATTAAAAATTCAAATATACATTTTGCTATGGGTACCTCTGCATTAGAAGGGGCTGTTTTAGGCATCCCTACAGTTTTATTGGATTATTCTTATGCAGAATTTCCCATTAATTATAAATATCGATGGATTTATGAAACTGAAGATTATTCATTAGGTTACAATATTAATTATCATTATCCGATAGGTTTATATCAAATGGAAGATATTGTTTCATCAATTTGTAATGATAATGAGCGATCATTGATTTCTAGAAAATGTTACGAATATGTAAATTCAAAACATAGTTTAGGCAACACAGTCCAAATATTATTAGACATTGATTCAAATGCTAAACTTAGGGATTTTCTAAAATATTGTAAGCAGGATTGGTTTATAAGAAAAGCATTCCACGCAATAAGCAAAATTACCTCAAAATTTTAACGGGGCTGATTCTGCTTGGCTACTTTAAAAACTTCAATGCCCCCTTATTTGAACAGGAATTCTGGTGGCGTTGTCACATTTCCCTATCGCCATGAGACCTGAATTTTCCAAAATTTAGTTCGGCTTCCATTTTCTGTCCGCTTTTCAAAAAATTGGGACTTGGTAGTGCCTCAATAAATACTTTCACTTCTACAACATGGAGAGGTTTCATGAATCCTTTGATGATTTTGTCATGCCGCAAGATATAAAAACAGATCACATTTCCGTTTGTATTTGCACATTTCACAGGCCGAAGCTGCTTGCTAAAGCCCTGGTGGGAGTGACTCGACAGGTTACAGAATCTTCCTTTACTTTCGAAATAGTAGAATTTCTCGATTGAGAATAGGATTGAAAAAGAAAATGAAATAAAATTTTTTTCCGCCATAAGAACAAACGTAGAAAAACGTTTTAAGAAGCTGAACTTTGAAATAATCGATTTTAAATGGGGTCCAAAACCAAAGAAGCTGAGCAAGGAAAAACCCGAGTGGTGGGGTGGCTGGTCGTGTGAATTTAAGCTGGTTTCTTTTGAACACAAAGGGAAAACCGATCTCAAAAAACAGAAAAATGCCCTTATTCCTGAGGGAGCAAACTCCTCAAAAATAGTATTAGACATAAGCGAACATGAATATTGTGGCAAAGTCAGAAGAAAAACCATCCTGGGTGTAAAAATTCACGGCTATTCACGAGAATTGCTTGTTGTTGAGAAAATCCGAGCGATTTGTCAGCAACATCCAGACTACGCCTATAGACTCAGTAAAAATAGAGCCAGGGATTTCTATGATATTTATGAATTGACTTCACATATGGACGATGATTTTCCCCGCAGATGCAGCGATCTAATAGAAAATGTATTTAAGGCAAAAGGGGTATCTTTGCAATTTCTTGGCGCATTCTGGAATGATGATTTTATAGATGAACAGCGGCGAGGATTTGATCAGGTTAAGGATACCGTCAGCGGCGCACTGCAGGAGTTTGATGTGTATGTCGAAAATCTCCGATTTTTCGTTAAGGAAATATCTCAATGCAATCGAGCTATTGAAGTTTAAGCAAGAAGCATCTAATCCTTGAAAGACAACCTTCACTCCGCGATGCAGGTTTTAGATTCACCCGTTAAAGTCTCTACGCATTTAATCCATTCTCTTTTTTGCGCCTTCAATCAACCATTTTTTTACCAGTGGATTAGGGATGCCTTCGGCGATTATTTTGCCATACGTGCCGGCAGATTCAATTTGGAGATCGCCAAAGCCGAAGAGTTCACCCCATAAGCTGTAGCTGGCGGTGATGTCCTGAATTTGTTCCAAGAATATGGACAAACAAAAAAGGGCAATTCCCCGCGCAGGACTTTAGCCCGATGGATAATACAGTTGTTACTGCGAACGGGCGACTATGAATACAACAGGGAATTATGCCACTTGACAAGTTGTTTCTCAAAATATACAATAATAGTATATTATGAGAAACGAAGATATCAGGTCAAAACGAATACTTCAGCTGGCGGACACCCTACCGTCTTTTAGTTCTGCCAATTTGGCTCCTTTGGGAGAAAAAAGGCAGTATTTGAATATTGTTCTGTCCCGCTCTGTGAAGCGGGGGGTATTGCTGCGCCTGAGAAAAAACCTGTATGTTGCCAAAAGCTATCTGGACCAGGCTGAGCGGAAAGGCATCTTTTCTGATTACGTGGAGTTTACGGCCAATAAGCTTTACTCGCCTTCATACCTTAGTCTTGAGTATGTTCTTCATGAGCATAATTTGCTGACGGACTTGCCACGGAACATCACTTCCGTGGGCATGCGCAAGACCGATCATTTTTCCAATGAGCTTGGCAATTTTATTTACCATACAATTAAAGAAGATTTGTTCTGCGGTTTCAAGGTCATTAAGAAGGGAAACTTTTCCATTCTTAAAGCCACCAAGGCTAAGGCGCTTTTTGATTTTCTGTATTTCCGAAAGAAACTATTGGTGGACCGGAAGGCTCTTGAAGCCCTGAGGCTCAATCTTGGTGAATTCAATAAAAACGATTTCAAGGAGTTGGAAGGCTATGTTGCCAAAGAAGGATCAGTCAAGATGAAGGAGATTATTAATTGGCTAAAGTAAATACGATTATGGAAGCGATCAAACCGGTTCTTATTAACATTGTTCAGGACTCGCCGTCCCGGAACAATTTGTTTAAGCGGAATCTTTTGAAGGAATATCTTCAGATTGTTGTTTTGGATTTTATCTACTCCCATCAGGTTTACAGCCAGCTTCTTTTTTACGGAGGTTCGGCGCTGGCGCACTGCTTTGATCTGCAGCGTCTTTCAGAGGACCTGGATTTTATTGATGAGTCAAAAAAAATAAAAGTTGCGGAACTGGCGAAAGACCTGGAAAACTATTTTACCACCCGCACCGATCTGCCGGTTAAAGCCACTATCCAGAAGTTTCGCATCTATCTGAAATTTCCCATTCTTCGCGAACTGGGTATTTCCGGCAGGGCTGAATCTGACGATTTGTTTTTAAAGGTAGAAGTGTTTTCCGATTTTGATTTCCGTGAGCATTATTCAACCGATGTCCGGCCGATCTTTAAGTATAACCGGTCCGTGCTCATTAAAACGCTGGATACGGCGACGCTTATGTCCACCAAGATCAGGGCGATTTTATACCGCAAGTGGGAGAAGACTGATAAGCAGGGCCAGACTATCGTGAAAGTGAAAGGCCGGGACTACTTCGACCTTCTCTGGTATCTTCAGAAAGGGATTAAGCCCAATCTGGATTGCATTGAAGACGCCAAAACGCTGAAAGAGCTTAAGGAAAAATTGCTGACGATAGTTTCCCGGATTGACAGCCAGAGCATTCATCTTGATCTGGAGGCGCTCATTGCTGATGCTAATTTTGTCAATAATTTGAGCCGGAATATGAAGGCGATCCTGGAGCGGGAGATTTCGGAAAAATTATAAAGGGTAGCATCGGGAACGGTTCTAGTAATATGCATCAAGGTCTGCAAGGGGCGTAGGAAAAGCACCTGGAAAAATCCAGGTGCTTTTTTATTTTCAAGCCAGCGGTCAGGATTGAACTGACGACCTGCTGATTACGAATCAGCTGCTCTACCACTGAGCTACGCTGGCGGTTTGCCTGTTATAAAAATGAAAAGAACGAGCGCTTGATGAACTCGAAATTGTTTTTTATTTCTTCCTTGCCTTCAAGAATTTCATTGTGACCCGGCAGCAGATAGGCGGCATCGATTGTTGAAATTTTTTCAATGCTCTTTTTAAGCGTGCCGCTGCTGCCGCCCGGAAAATCGGTTCGGCCGATGCTGCCGCAGAAAACAACATCGCCGGTGATGAGCGTTTCCTTTTCGGGCCAGTAGAGGCAGATGGAGCCCGGTGAATGGCCGGGGGTCAGGATCACCTTGAGCGTGATGCCCGCCGCTGTGAGCTCGCCCTCAGCAGCATGAAAATCAACCCTGTACTTGGGCTGCTCCAGGCCGAACATTCTGAAAAACTCTTTGCCGATGGTTTCGAGAAATTTTTCCTCGTCCCTGTGCATGGTCATCTGGACGGGCTTGTCCATGAACTGTGCTATCCCGTCGAGATGGTCCGGATGAGCATGCGTGGCTACAACAAGCTTTATCTCATCGGGGTTCAGGCCGTCGCGCTTCATCTGGTTCAAAATGTCTGGGACATGGCGCTTGAGGCCGGGATCGACAAGAATCAGCCCGTCGCCCTTGAGCACATAGGTGTTGCAGTTGTTTTCCATCATGTTCGTCCACGGGTATGCGTAGACGCCGTCGGTAACTTTCATTGCCTGTCTCCCTGTGGATACTTTAAAAAAACATGCTATTTTTACCCTAAACCATCAAAAATTTCAAGCGGGATTTAGCCGCCACCGTAAATTAATTATGCTTTTTTGCGATCACCCTTTGACTAAACCTGTTTAATGCTTACTATAAAAGTCACTGCCGTAAGCTGTCCGGCAGAGGTTTGCCTGCTTGACCGGCATGCTAAAATGGTATATCTAATCTTAAGACTAATCTTAAGAGAGCGTTTTTTTCAATCTATTCAATGCAAAGGTGACAATATATATTATGTATCAAAACGAAAAAGAGCCTGTTGAAATCCCCGATGCGCTGCCCATGCTGCCGGTGCGCGATATAGTTGTTTTCCCCTACATGTTTCTTCCTCTGTTTGTGGGCCGCGAATCCTCCATAAAGGCAGTCGAGACAGCCATGGAGAAAGACAGGCTGATACTGCTGATCACGCAGAAAGACCCGGCCAACGACAAGCCCGGCCCGGACGGCATCTATTCGATCGGCACCGTGGCCATGGTGATGAAAAAGCTAAAGCTGCCCGATAACCGGATCAAAATACTGGTGCAGGGAATTGCCAAGGCCCGCATCAAGAGCTATGTGCAGGAAGACCCCACCTTCATGGTGGAGATTGAAAAAATAGATGAAATTATTCCTGCGGACATAAGCGTTGAAGTCGAAGCGCTCATGCGCAACGTGAAGGAGCACTGCGAAAAAATCCTGTCGCTCAAGGGCCTCGTGTCGCCCGAGATCATGGAGGTGCTCGAAAACGTAAACGATCCCGGCAGGCTGGCAGACCTCGTGGCTTCAAACCTGCGCCTCAATATTGAAGAGTCGCAGAATGTGCTGGAGATACTTGATCCTGTCGAGCGCCTCAACAAGGTTAACGAGCATCTGTCAAAGGAGCTTGAGCTCTCCACCGTACAGGCAAAGATTCAGACGCAGGCAAAGGAGGAAATGTCTAAAACGCAGCGCGAATATTTCCTGCGCGAGCAGCTGCGCGCCATCAAGGGCGAGCTTGGCGACCTTGATGAGAAGGCGCAGGAGGTCAATGAGTTTTCAGAAAAAATAAAAAAGGCCAAGATGCCTCCCGATGCCGAGAAGGAAGCCCGCAAGCAGCTGATGCGCCTTGAGCAGATGCATCCCGATTCAGCGGAGGCGTCCATCGTGCGGACCTATCTCGACTGGATGGTTGATCTGCCGTGGGCCAAATCCACAAAAGACTGCCTTGACATTGCCAAGGCCAAAAAGGTGCTCGACGAGGACCACTATGATCTTGAAAAGGTCAAGGAGCGCATTCTTGAATACCTGTCCGTGCGCAAACTGAAAAAGAAAATGAAGGGCCCGATTATCTGCTTTGCCGGGCCTCCGGGCGTGGGCAAGACATCCCTGGGGAAATCCATTGCGCGGGCGCTGGGCAGAAAGTTCGTGCGCATATCCCTTGGCGGCATCCGCGACGAGGCGGAGATCCGCGGGCATCGCAGGACCTATATCGGCGCCCTACCGGGCCGCATCATTCAGGGCCTGAAGCAGGCTGGCACGAATAACCCCGTCTTCATGATGGACGAGATCGACAAAGTCGGCGCCGACTTCCGCGGCGATCCGTCGGCGGCGCTTCTTGAAGTGCTCGACCCCGAGCAGAACTATGCCTTCAGCGATCATTATCTGAACATTGAATTTGACCTTTCAAACGTCATGTTCATCACCACGGCAAACATGGTCGAGCCCATCATGTCGGCCCTCAAGGACCGCATGGAGATCATCGAGCTTTCCGGCTACACGGATGAGGAGAAGCTCAAGATCGCCCGCCAGTTCCTTCTGCCCCGGCAACTGGAAGAAAATGGCATATCAGAAGAGTATATAAAAATTTCCGACGAGGCCATTCTTGCCATCGTACATCAGTACACGGCAGAGGCAGGGCTGCGCAACCTCGAGCGTGAAATCGGCACTGTCTGCCGCAAGGTAGCGCGCGCAGTGGCGGAAGGCAATAAGGCCGAGCATAAAATAACCAAGAGCACCATAAATAAATACCTCGGCGTGCCCAAGCGCCTGCCTGAAGAGGATCGAGAGGTCAATGAAATCGGCATCGCCACCGGTCTTGCCTGGACGCAGGTGGGCGGCGAGCTGCTCTACATAGAGGCCATGCTCATGAAGGGCAAAGGCAACCTCGTGCTTACGGGATCACTTGGCGATGTCATGAAAGAATCGGCGCAGGCCGCCCTTTCCTATATCCGCGCGCGGGCCGATGCGCTTGGTATCAGCCCGACGCTTTTTGAAAAGCACGATATCCATATCCATGTGCCGGCAGGCGCCATCCCCAAGGACGGCCCCTCTGCAGGCATTACCATGGCAACGGCCCTTATC
>Ga0209777_10000906_pt1 | contig 45642 bp, 38 predicted proteins | sample FrelakmetHBP12HB_FD_187147 | JGI IMG/M metagenome (GOLD analysis project Ga0209777, IMG submission 187147) | Freshwater lake sediment microbial communities from the University of Notre Dame, USA, for methane emissions studies -HBP12 HB (SPAdes)... | ecosystem: Environmental > Aquatic >... | reverse complement strand
AGCTTGCGGCGGCCGGCTATCCGAACGGTCAGGGCTTCCCCAGGATCACCCTCGTCACTGTCGGGGCGAGCCTGGACGGGCCGATCGTCAACCAGCTGCATGACAATCTCGGCATCGACATCGACTATCGAGCGCTCGACTGGACCGCCTACAACAGCTCGCTGGCCAGCAATCCGCCGGCCTTCTGGTGGATGGATTGGGTCGCGGACTACCCCGGCGCGAACGACTTCCTCGGCCTGCTCCTCGGGTCCGGCCAGCCCAACAACTTCGGGCGCTGGTCGAACGCCAGCTTCGACGCCGCCGTAGATCAGGCGTTGGCAGCGCCCGACGCCGCTGCAATGCAGAAGGCCGTCGACCAGGCGCAGTCGATCGTCCAGGACCAGGTCCCAGTCATTCCCGTGGACTACGGCGCGGGCTACTCCCTGGCCGCGAAGGGCCTCCTGGGCGCACTCCCCAACAGCGAAGGCCTGATGCGATACGCCGGCCTGGCGTGGGCGGCCGGCTCATGAACCGGCTCGGCCGCCGGCCGTTGGCGCGTCGCCTGACCGGAGCGGTCCTGTGCGCCGCCTTCGGGTTGCTCTATGCCGTCGGCCCTGTTGCCGCCCAGTCGATCGTCTTCGGGACGCCCTCGGCAACCTCCAAGTTCGGCGTGGCCATCGTCTTCACCCAGCCCTACAGCGGCGCGACTGTCAAGTCCGCCAGCGTGCTGGTCCAACAGCCCGGCGATGTCGGGCCGGCCGTCTTGCCGCTTACGAAGATCGGGTCGGCGACGCTCGTCTACTCGATGGATATGTCCGGCGGCGGGCTCTATCCGAACACTCCGATCAAGGCTCATATCGAGGTCGTTCTGAGTGACGGCAGCGTCGAGGAAGGGCCGGAGATCGACATCACCTATGCCGACGATCGGTACACCTGGCACACGAAGGTCGGCAAGGTCGTCCGGCTCCACTACATCGATGCCACCGATTCGTTCGCCTCGCAGATGCTTGCCTGGGGTGAAGCCGGCATCCAGAAGGCCGCCAGCTTCTTCGGCGTCGATGAATCGAAACCCATCGACTACTTCGTGTACCCGAGCGAGGCCGTCTTCCAGAAGGGGTTGAGCCAGGCCGGGACCATCGGCGGCGTGACGCTGTCGTCCTTCCGAACCTGCTTTGCGGCCGTAGCCCCGGGAGACTCGACATACGGTCGGAGCGTCATCCCGCACGAGCTTACCCACGTGGCGTTCGCGGACGCCAGCGACAACCCGTACCACAACCCGCCGCGCTGGTTCAACGAGGGCCTGGCCGTCTACCTGTCGGACGGCTTCGACGCCGGCGACCGGCAACTGGTCACGCAGGCGGTCAAGAGCGGAACCATCAGATCGCTCCTGGCATACACCGACTACTTCCCGCTCGATGCCAGCCGGATCTACCTGGCCTATGCTGAGTCCGTCTCGGCCATGGATTTCATGATCCGCAAGTACGGTCAGCCGGCCGTTGCCAAGATCGTCCGCGCCTATGCGAAGGGTGTCACGGACGATGAGGCATTCACGGCCGGCATCGGCGTCAACGTGGAGACGTTCACATCGGCCTGGCTGGTCGCCAACGGCGTGACACCCACCACGTACGGCCCGCAACCGGCCCCGACCGGACCCGTGCCACCCGGCTGGAACGGCTCGAGCCCCGGGACGACGGTCACACCCGGGCCGTCCGAGACGGGCATCGCGGTGGCTCCGAGCCCGAGCCCGACCCTGGTCCCGCGCAATCCCGCGGCCGCGACCGGCGATGACCAGGACGCCTACCTGGTGGCAGCGATGATCGCCGTCTTGGGCATCCTTCTTCTTGCCCTGGCCGGGGTGTTGTCCATGCGATCGGGCGGTCCGGGAGCTGTCTAGTCCTCCCCTAGGCGGTGCTCCGGCGCCGCTTGCCGCGCAGATCGCGCCGATCGGCCCCGGCTCTGATAGATTGAGCGGCCGTTATGTATGACGCAACCGTGTCCCACCCAATCGGGCAGCAGTAGTGCCCGCAAGCCAGCCGGGGGTCGTGGAATTCCGACTCGGCGACATCGTCGAATTGCGGAAGGCGCATCCCTGCGGCGGCCGCGAGTGGCTCGTCGACCGGCTCGGTGCGGACATCGGGCTGCGCTGCGGAAAGTGCGGCCGGCACGTCCTGATCGAACGCCGGGCGGTCGAGCGACGGCTCACGCGTTTCGTCGAGAGAGGTAATCTCGCCATGAGCCTGGCAGTCGGGCCGCGTCCGCGCGACGACGCCAGCCAGATGCCCGAGGGCGAGCGGTGAACTTCCCCCTGTCGGCCGGCCGGGAGAGCCCGCCCCGCAGTCCGCGGCCGAAGCGTCCGCCGAAGCAGCCCGACGACATGAGCGGACTGGCGGTACTCGGCAACCGCCCGTTCCTGCTCCTGTGGCTGGCCCAGCTCTCGACCCAGGTCGGCGGCAACATGGTGATCTACGGCCTGACGATCATCATCACGGCCTCGTACGCCTCGAGCAGCGCCGTCAGCGCCCTCCTGCTGAGCTTCCTCCTGCCCGCCATCATATTCTCGGCCATAGCCGGGGTCTTCGTCGACCGCGTCGACAAGCGGCACATGTTGGTGGTGACGAACATCCTGCGCGGGTTTGCGTTCCTGGCCATCGTCCTGGTTGGCAACAACCTGCTGATGCTCTATCTGCTGATGGTCCTCGTTTCGACCGTGACCACCTTCTTCGGCCCGGCCGAGGCCTCGATGATCCCGTTCCTGGTCCCGAAGAAGCAGCTCCTCGCGGCCAACGGCTTGTTCACACTCACGATGAACGTCGCGTTCGCGCTCGGTTTCGCGCTCTTCGGGCCGTTCGTGGTGGCGCTGGCCAACGCCGAGCTGTTGATCCTCATAGTGGCCGCGCTGTACTTCGTTGCCGCCGTCTTCTGCTGGACGCTGCCGTCGTCGACGGCCGCGGAGGCAGTTGTCACGCCCGGCCAGACGGTCGCCGACGCCGAACGGGCCGTCCAGACGATGCTCGGCCAGTTCGTCGAGGGCATCACCTACATCCGGGAACACCATAACGTCGGCTGGTCGCTGTCTTACCTGGGCATCACCGGCGCCCTGGTCGGAATCCTCGGCACGCTCGGGCCCGGGTTCGCCAAGAAGACGCTGGCCCTCGGCGAGAAGGACTTCGCCCTGATCGTGCTGCCCCTCGGGCTGGGCATCGTCATGGGCATCCTCGTCCTCAATTCGTACGGTCGATATCTGCCCCGCCGCAGGACGATCGAGGCCGGCATGATTGCGATGGGCAGCTTGCTCGTCCTGCTCGCCTGTGCTCTTCCGATATCCAACTTCCTGCACGAGCAGGCCACTTCCTCCGGTCTGGCCGAGGCCAGTCGGGTGGTCTCGCTGCTGTCGCTGGTCATGGGCATCGCCTTCCTGGTCGGAGCGGCGTACGCGGTCGTGGCCATCTCGGCCCAGACCCAGCTCCAAGAGGAGCTCCCGGAGGACGTGCGGGGGCGTGTCTTCGGCGTGCTCAACATGCTCGTCTCGGTCGCCAGCCTATCGCCGATCCTGGTGGTGGGCCCGATCGCGGACCTGATCGGCAGTCGCGAGCCGGTCATCCTTGCCGTCGGCGTCGTCGTGTGCCTGTGGGGGGCCGCAAGCATCGTAAGCCGCCGGCCGGTGGTGGGCGACGTGGCTCGAGCCCCGTCGACGCCGAGTGGCGCACCAGTCGATCCCATGACCGCGGCCACCTCGCCCAGCGATCTGGGCGTGACGACGGCCACTCCTGCCGGCGGCGCGAAGCGGTCCAGGCCGGGTCGCCGGTCCCGGGGTCGCGCGGTCGAGGACGGCGAGGCCACGTGATGGACGCCGCAGACCGGATCGGTCTCGGTGATCGCGCGGAGGGGGCGGAGACACCGGTGGCGTGGCGAGCCGCGGCGCTCGCGATGCTGGCCGGCGGCGTCGGCGTCGGCCTGCTGTCGGGTCACAGGCGGCTCGGTGGTGCGGTGCCGCTGATCACGGCCGGGGTAGCTTTCGGTTGCGTCGTGCCGGTGGCGATGGCGTCGCGACGGCCGCCGATCTCACCCGCGGCCGCGGCCGATGCCCTCGCCGGCGCCGCTCGCAAACCCACGTTCAGCATCCTCGTGGCGGCGCGCGACGAAGCCGCCGTGCTCCGCCGGCTCGTCTCGGACATCGGCCGGCAGGATTACCGCACCGCCGACGGCACGCCTCTCTTCGAGCTCACCGTCGTGGACGACCGGTCGAGCGACGGTACGGCGGATGCGGCCGGGGCTGCGGCCCTGGATCACGGCATCGTGGACGTGACTCGCGTGATCACCCGCCGCGGCGAAGATCTCCCAGACGGCAAGGGGGCGGCCCTCACGGCCGCCCAGCCCGAGATCTGCAACGGCGACGTCGTTCTCGTGCTCGATGCCGATGCCCGCCTCGAACCGTGGTTCCTGCGCCGGGCGGCCGGCTACTTCGCGGCAGGCTCGGCCGCGGTCACGGCGCGCCGGCGGATTCTGGGGGCGGAACGGGGCTGGCTCGCCGGCGCCCAGGCCGACGAGCAGACGCTCGACGGGGAGCTGAACCGCGGCAGGTGGTCGCTGGGCGGCTGTTCCGAGTTCCGCGGCAACGGCATCTTGATTCGGCGCGACCTTCTCGCGTCCGTCGGTGGATGGCGCGCGGCAGCCCTTGCGGAAGATCTCGACCTTTCGAGCCGAATCGCTGTAGCCGCGGGGGAGCGCGTGGTATGGGCCATCGACGCGGAGATCTGGGAAGAGCCGGTTGGGGCAGCCGGCCCTCTCTGGCGTCAGCGGTTGCGCTGGGCCGAGGGAGCCTTGAGGCGCCTTTTCGAGCATGGCCCGGCCGTCGTCGCCTCGCCGAAGCTGTCTGTTGCCGCCCGCCTCGACTTCGTGGCTTACGCCGGCCAGCTGGCGGTGCCGGCGGTCGTGATCGGCTCCGCCGCGGCCGCCGCGGCAACCGGGCGCCGGCGGGGCCTCCTGTCGATCATCGTCGGGTACCTGGGCATCAGCGCCTTTCTCGGCTGGGACTCGCTGCGATGGACGAAGGCCTCGAACGGCGACCCGCTTCAAGCACCGGAGCGAATCCGCCGGGCGGCGAGAGTCTCCCTCTTCAACGGCCTGTGGCTCCTGGTCGTGCCGAGGGCGCTGGTCGATCTGGCGTTCCGCCGCGGCCCGATCCGCTACGCGAAGATGGAACACCACGGCGCAGGGGAGCCGGCAGCCGCAGTCCGTGCCCGAGCAGGTGGAGACGTCCCAGGCGCCGTATAAGCCTGAGATAAGCGCGCCCTCCTAGAGTCGGGCGGTCGGCGCTGGAACCGTCCCTCGATCACGGACGAGCAGTCGGTCGCGCGCCGGCCTCATCACCGCCTGCCAGAACCGCGAAAGGAGAGGCGCGCCCGAAGACACCCGCACCCGGCGACATGGTTGCCTCCGCCCGGCTGCCCGTTGCCGATAGTCGCTTACCCGCCGCAAGAAGTAATTGCCCGCCTCCAAGGAGGTCTCATGAGACGAGCGAAGGCCTTGCTCGTTTCCGTTCTGCTTGCGGTGTCGGCGCTCGGGGCGACGGCACAGGCCACCCTCGCCTTCAGGGGCGACGCCTGGTCCAACTCGGATTCGTTCACCTCCCACTGCCTCGGCTTCACGGACACCTGGCCGAGGCAGCTCTACTCGCTCACCACCGCCCAGATGGCCGCTCTCGGGTACAGCCCGATCGGGGGCGCCCTGGGCGCAGGGTTTACTAGATCGTCGTTCCTCAGCAACGTCTTCTACGACTACGCCGTGTACGCCCACACTCACGGCGACAACTACTGGGCCGCGTCGGGCGCGCCGAACGTCGATTCGGCGATCCTGCAGGACCCCGGGACGGGCAACTGCAGCAGCTTCTCCAGGGATGCGATCCGGTCGAGCGCGATCAAGTCCGCCACCTACGGAACCTTCTACAACCTCGTGATCATGTCCACCTGCATGCTCGGCAGCAGCTCGAGCACGATGCCCGGGGCATTCCAGATCGAGAAGACCAAGTCGAGCACAGATCGGAAGTTCTACATCGGCTACGCCAAGCTTACCTACGACAGCGCTCAATTCCGGTTCGAGAGCGCCCTGTGGAGCTACCTGAACGGGGCGCCGAATCACCAGCGGACGCTGTACCAGGCCTTCACGTACGCCGCGAGCATCGGAGGGTATGAGGTGCCCGACTCGGCCAATCCCTTCCAGCCGAACTGGTGGGGCAATCCCAACTACAACGGCACTCCGGGGTGGATGTGATGTCAGCAGTACGCACAGTCGCGAAGGCAAAACCATTCCTGGCGGTCGCGGCGGTGATCCTGGGCCTGGCCGCGACGGCCGGTCCATTGACCGCGGCCGGCTTCTCGAGGGACGTCTCCGGCCCGCCTGACGTTCTCTCATCGAGGATCGGTCAGGCGACGGTGACGGACACGGTCCTCTACGCGGACGACAGCCCGGACGTCTTCGCCAGGGCGAGGGCGGCGCGCGACGCTCTCGGCTTCCCGGCCGGGGCCGCCCGGTCCGGCAGGCACGTGAAGGACGGCCTGCGGAACGCCGAATACGACGAGGTCGCCGATCTGGACTCGGCCGGTAGGCCGATCTCGCTGACCCAGTTCGACGGCCGTGGCCGTCTCGTGACAGCCGTTCGCTTCGATCTACCGCCGGGCCTATCCGCGAAGGTAACGAGCGATCAGGCATCGAAGGCGGCCGAAGCCGTTCTGGGCCGGTCCGGCCTGACGCCCGCCGGCAAGGCTGACGCTGAGCCGAACCCGGTCGCAGGCGGCTGGGACGTTCACTGGCCGAGAACCGAGGGCGGTTTCCTCGTTCGCGGCGATGAGACCACCGTGCACGTCTGGCAGGACGGTCGAATCCATAGCGTCGCTCGCGTCGAGCACCAGCTTTCCAGCCTGCCGTCCAGGCGGCTGGGCCAGGCCGATGCACAGGACGTGGTGAGACACCAGTTCGATGCCTGGTTCGCGGGCCGGGGTTCCGGCTATGCCGTCGCGAACATGAACCTCGAGTGGGTCGAGCCGAACGCGGCGTTCGACCCGAGCAAGATCGGCGCGACGCCGGCGTCATACCGTTTGGCGTGGGTCGCCAATGTCATGCCTTCCGGGGCGGCGGCCGAGGTGCTCCGCCAGATCACGCTCTACGTCGATGCCGGCGATGGAACCGTCATCGGCGGCGACGTGGTCGAGTAGTCGGGAAGACGTTCATCGCCGTCAGCTGGCCGTGGCCGCTCGCGAGGGCGGCCACCGGCCGCACATCAAGGGGAGGAAGATGTCGATGTCCGGGTCAGGGTTAGGGCACGCAGCCGCCGCAATCACGCTCGTCGTGTTCATGGCAGGCTGCTCGGTCGCTGCAACGCTCGCGCCCGCGGCGAGCGGTGCGGCCTCGTCGGGCTCGCCCACGACGGCCGCGTCGACGGCGACTCCGTGGGCGACATCTTTCGCAACGACGGCGGCACCGGCGAGTGCCACCGGTTCCGGCGGACGGCTGATCGTCCTGGCCGACGGACCTGATGGTGGGCCGGGCCTGTGGGCTCTCGGCTCGGACTCTCGTTGGACCAGCCTCGCAGCGACCCCGGGCGCAACTGCCATGGGGCGGTATGGCGAGGCAGTGGCAATCGCGACCGGCGCCGGAGTCGAGGTTCGGCGGGGCCCGGACTTCTCAATCGCGGCCACCTCGACCACTTTGAAATGGCCCGGCGGTACGCCGGCCCCGATCGTCGCGGATCTGGACGTTGCCGCGGGTGGACGGACGGCGCTGGTCACATCGAACGGTGGCACTTACGGCTACGCGGTGGTCGGCACGGACGGAACGGTCACGCCCCTGACTCCCGCTCCCACGCAGCCCTTCACGCCGATCGTGTCCTGGATCGACGGGTCGCGGCTTCTCGTGCTCTCGACGGACAACCTGCAGGAATCGCGACTGGCGGTCGTCGATCCGGTCGCGCACACGATTGATTCGGCACGTGCTCCGGCAGGGGTCCACTTCTTCGCCGTCTCGTCGGACGGGAAGACTGTCGCCGCCGCGACTGAGAACGCGATCTACGCGGGCCCGCTCGCGGCTTTCACGAGGGCCGCGGCACCAGCCCCGATCGCCACCCTGGCGGATGCCCAGGTGGTCTGGGCCCTGGCACTCGACGAAAGCGGATCGAAGCTGTTCATGCTTTCCGGGTTACTGGGCTCGGACGGAACCGTCGGCACGGTCCATGAAGTCGGCTACACCAGGAGCGGACCGGCCTGGACCAGGTTCCTGGACTCCGGTGTCCCTTTCGGACGGGCGATCGACCAGGTCTATCTGCCCTGATGTGGAGTCGGGAACGCGGCTCGTGATCGCCGCGGCGCCTCCGCCACGGCCCGCCGACCGCCGTCGGCATGTACCCGTGCGCTATCCTTGCTCGAGCCGGGGAGTTCCGGTAGGGGATGCCAGATGGGAAGCCGGCGCCCCCGGGGAGATGGGGAGCGAGCATGTCCTCGAACCCGACGTCGGCGGAGAGTCGCACCCAGGTCGATGGACCTGTCGGCCGCCAACCGGCGGCCGCTGGAGTCGTCCAGTCTGGCCTGGCGCAGCACGCTGTCCTCGCGATTGATCTTGGCGCCGCCGTCGGTGCCGACGCCTGCAGTTCCGCCGGCATTACCCCCTGACGGCCGGGCATGCACACTGTCGGGAGTTCTCGCTTCCGTCGCCTGTGGGTTGCGGCCGGCATCTCCTATCTCGGTGATGGCATCGGTCTGACCGCCTTCCCGCTCCTGGTGGCGTCGCTCACGCGCGATCCGATGCTCGTGGCCGGGGCGACGATCGCCTTTGACGCTCCGTGGCTCCTGTTGGCGCTGCCGGGAGGCGCGATCGTAGACCGGGTAGATCGCCGACTGGCCATGGTCTCGGCGGACTCCGTTCGCGCGGTCATGGTCACGCTTCTCGCGGTCCTCGCCCTTGCAGGCAACTCGCCGATCTGGGCCATCTACGCGGTCGCCCTGGCGCTCTCGAGCGCCGGGACGATCTTCGATCCGGCCAGTGAGGCGATCGTCCCGCTCGTTGTTGATCACGACGCAATCCCGGAGGCCAACTCTCGGCTTCAGGCGACCAACTGGACGTGCAACTTCCTGCTGGGGCCACCTCTGGGAGCATCCCTGTTCGCCCTGGTCGCCGCGGTGCCGTTCTTCCTTGACGGGGCGTCCTTCGTGGCGTCGGCACTGATCGTTTTCACACTGCCCGGCGCCTACCGCAGCGTGCGAGCTACGAGGAGTTCCATTGCGCGCGAGGTCGGTGAGGGGCTCCACTGGCTGATCGCTCACCCCGTCCTCCGCTACACCTCGGCCCTGGCGGGCATGACCAATCTTGCCAGCAACGCCATCGTGGCGGTCTTCGTGCTGTTCGCCCAGGACGTCGTCGGCGTCACCGACCTCGGCTATGGCCTGCTGCTCAGCTGCATCGGCGTCGGCGGCCTCATTGGAGCGATCGTGGCCGGCAGGATCGTTGCCCGCATCGGTTCGGCGGGCGCGCTCAGGCTCTCCACTTGCCTCGGCGCGCCGGCCGCGGGCATCACGGCGGCGATCCCGCATCCGGTCATCGTCGCGCTCGCCGTATTCGCGTTCGGCTTCTCTATAGCTCTCTGGAACGTGACCCACGTCTCCCTGCGTCAACAGTTGGTGCCGGACGAGCTTCGGGGAAGGGTGGCGGCGAGCAACACGCTTATCACGTGGGGATCGCTGCCGATCGGCGCGGCCCTTGGGGGTGCGGTCTCGGTGCTCTTCGGGCTGCGTGCGCCAATGCTTCTGGCTGCGATCCTGTTGGCATTCGCGACGCTCGTCGCGTTTTTGAAAGTCACTCCTGCGGCCATAGCAGCCGCACAGCAACGCGTCGAGGCACCGGCTCTCGCGTAACGCTCGACGGCCTGCCGGTCGCGTCGGCGGTGGCTGCCCTGCGCTCGGTCAACCCTCGTGACAGAGGCGGCACCGGCGCCCGTTGTGCTACGATCCGCCCCGCTCGGGCGGTTAGCTCAGTTGGTTAGAGCGCATGCTTGACATGCATGAGGTCAGAGGTTCAAGTCCTCTACCGCCCACCACGCCGGGGCCGTGAAGAGACGGCGCCGACCAAACGAACATCCAACGCGATGAGCGGGACACGCCGCATCGAGAGGATCTCAGAGAGCCGTCGCCACGCTCGTCGTGGCTGGGAGCGACGGCGATTCCCTCAGGCTGCGACACCACCCGTGAGCGGCCGGTCAACCGGCCCGGGATCCGCCCGTTAGAGCGGCCAAGAGCGCGCGAGCCGCCCGTGGCGGCCCGTGAAGGCGGGTGGAACCGCGAGAGAGACCTCTCGTCCTGTCGGACGGGAGGTCTTGTGTTCAGACGGCAAGCGGGAGATGAGATGGGCGACCAGGAGAGCCAGGCACCGGCGGCGGCCGCGGCAGCCACGACCGGCGAAGTGGAGGAGTATTTCGAGGCCGCGGTGCGCGGCTCGGCGGAGGAATTGCTCGACGCCGGCGCACATACCGAAGTGGATTCACTGCGCCACTCGGCCGCCCATGTCATGGCCGAGGCGGTGCTCGGCATCTTCCCGGATGCTCAGCTCGGGATCGGCCCGTCGATCGACGACGGCTTCTACTACGACTTCCTGCTGCCTCGACCGCTTACACCCGACGATCTCGCCGCCATCGAAGACGGCATGCGGGCCTCGATCGCGGCCGACCATCCATTCGTCCGCAAGGAGTTCCCATTCGAGGAGGGCCGAGCCTTCTTCGAGGCTCACCGCCAGCCGTTCAAGGTCGAGATCCTCGATGACCTGGCTTCGCGGTCAAAGGAGTCGGGCACTCCGCTGCCGCCAACCTCCACGTACGAGCACGGAACCTTCATCGACCTGTGCAAGGGACCGCACGTCGACAGCACGGGCAAGATCGGCCCGTTCAAGCTGATGACCGTGGCCGGTGCCTACTGGCGCGGGTCCGAGAAGCGGCCGATGCTCCAGCGCATCTACGGGACCGTCTGGCCGACTCAGGAGGAGCTGGACAAGTATCTCGAGCGCCGCGAGGAAGCCAGGAAGCGAGACCATCGCCGCCTCGGCGTCCAACTAGACCTTTTCAGCTTCCACGACGTCAGCCCCGGCTCCGCGTTCTGGCATCCCAAGGGCCAGCGCCTCTGGCGGACCCTCGAGGCCGCGGTCCGCGACGTGCAGGACAAGCGCGGCTACCAGGAGATCAGCACGCCCCTGCTCGTCCACAAGAAGCTGTGGGAGCAGTCGGGCCACTGGGCCAACTACCAGGACAGCATGTTCGTCCTTGAATCGGAGGGCCAGACCTTCAGCCTCAAGCCGATGAACTGCCCCGAGAGCACGTTCATCTACAAGAGCAAGCTGCGCTCCTACCGCGACCTGCCGCTGCGTTATTCGGATTTCGGCCGGCTGCATCGCAACGAGCGCTCCGGCACGCTCTCCGGCCTGACCCGAGTCCGGCACTTCGTCCAGGACGACGCCCACATCTACCTCCGCCCGGATCAGCTCCAGGACGAGATTGCCGCACTGCTGGGCGAGGTCTACGAGGTCTACGGCTGGTTCGGCCTCGAGCCCAAGTTCACCTTCGGCACGAAGCCGGACAAGGCACTGGGCGATCCTGCGCTGTGGGAGAAGGCCGAGTCGCAGATCAAGGCCGCCCTCGACTCCCTGGGCAAGCCGTACCGCCTCAAGGCGAAAGATGGCGCCTTCTACGCCCCCAAGATCGACATCCAGGTCGAGGATGCCCTGGGCCGCGAGTGGCAGACGGCCACGATCCAGGTGGACCTGGTGATGCTGCCCGAGCGCTTCGACTGCACGTACATCGACGAGAACGGCCAGGCCGTCCGGCCGATGACGATCCATCGGGCCATCTACGGCTCGCTGGAGCGCTTCATCGGCGTCCTCGTCGAGCACTTCGCCGGGGCCTTCCCGGTCTGGTGCGCCCCGGTCCAGGTCGTCGTCATCCCGATCGCGGATCGCCATATCGGCGGCGCGGACGAGCTGGCCGCCCTGCTGACCGCCCGGAAGCTGCGGGTCGAGGTCGACCGTTCGGACAGCCGCATGCAGAACAAGATCCGGCTGGCCCAGGAGCAGAAGGTTCCCTACATGCTCGTCCTGGGCGATCGCGAGATCGAGGGCCGGACCGTCGCCATCCGTAATCGGGCCGGCGAGCAGGAGAACGGCGTCACCTGGGACGCCTTCATCGATCGCCTGGCTGACGAAACGGCCGCGCGGCGTCCTTGAGGCGCCTTCGAATTGGCCATTGCGACGGTTTGCCGCTCCTGAAACCGCTGTGCTATAGTCCCGCGGGCGACCGCCCGGTGCCGTCGTGCGCCGGGTTGGGCCGCTCGTCTACTTTCGGGGCAAGGATGCGCCGAGAGCGGGCAACCGGAGCACGCTTAGAAGGGGTTCGCCATTAGCCGAGACCTGCGCATCAATCAGATGATCCGTGTCTTCGAAGTTCGGGTCGTCGACGAAGACGGTAGCCAGCTTGGCGTCATGCGAACGGCAGATGCCATGCGGCTTGCGCAGGAGCGGGGGCTCGACCTGGTAGAGGTCGCACCACTTGCCAGCCCCCCTGTGGCGAGACTCCTCGACTTCGGCCAGTACAAGTACGAACTGACCAAGCGCGAGAAGGAAGCCAAGCGAAAACAGCGTTCGATCACCTTCAAGGAAGTCCGCATAAAGCCGAAGATCGGTATCGGCGACTTCGACACGAAGGTTAGGCGGGCAATTGAGTTCCTGGAGGACGGCGACCGAGTCAAGATCGCCGTAACGTTCCGGGGACGCGAGTTGACCCACCCCCAGATCGGGCGAGATCTTCTGGATAAATTCGCGGAGCAGATCAAGGAACACGGCGTGGTCGAGCGGCCCCCGCTGCTCGAGGGCAAGTCGATGCACATCAGCGTCGCCTCCACCCACAAGCCGAAGGTCCACGAGCCGACCCCGTCGGCAACGGCCAAGGCTCACGCCAGGCCCTCGGAAGAGGGCAGCGATGAGATCGTGACCGCGCTAGATACAGCGAGCGAGGCCCCGCCGGCCCCACCGGCGCCGCCGAGACCCGAGCCGGAGACCGGTTCGGCGTCAACTGGAGTGTGAGACCGTGCCCAAGATGAAGAGCCACAAGGGGACCGCGAAGCGAATCGGGGTCACCGGCAGTGGCAAGGCTGTCCGTGTCAAGTCGTGGCGCGGTCACCACCTCGAGCTCAAGTCGTCGCGGCGCACTCGCCGCTACGACGGTAAGTCGATCGTGACCGGCGAGTCGCTGAACCAGGTCCGCCGGCTCCTTCCGTACCTGGGAGTCTGACCTTCGATGGCACGCGTCAAGCGGGGCGTAACAGCCCATCACCGCCACAAGCGGCTCCTCCACGACGCCGAAGGCCGTGAAGGTACCAACTCGAAGCTCATCAGACGAGCCCACGAGTCATCCCTGCACGCGCTCGCGTATGCGACTCGCGATCGCAAGCAGCGCAAGCGCCAGATGCGGCAGCTGTGGATCATCCGCATCAACGCGGCCGCTCGCCAGAACGGCATGACCTACGGCAAGTTCATCGCTGCCCTCAAGGAAGCGAAGATCGATATCGATCGCAAGATCCTGGCTGATATCGCGGTTCGCGACGCGGCGGCCTTCGCCCAGATCGTGTCGGTAGCCAGCAAAGCCTGAGCGTTTGAAGCGGCCGGAAACGGCCGGGGTCGTATCGAGAGCCCTCGACTCGTCCGCGTCCGGAGTGACAGCGGAGGTCGTCCCGGCCGGGACGACAGAAGTCGGGGGTTCTAGATTCTCGTCAACACCACGGCGCGGTATAGCATCCCGGCGGGCGCGGCCCGCGTGTGAAGTGAGGAACGGCAGCGTGGACTTCGAAAGCCTGAGTGCCGATCTTCGAGGCCTGCAGGAGCGGGCCCTGAAGGAGATCGCGGCTGCAGCAGATCCGGCGGCGTTGGAGGCGCTCCAGATCCAGTACCTGGGCAAGAAGGGCGACCTCACGGCCGTGCTGCGCGGCATCGGTGCTCTTGCAGCCGAGGACAGACCGCGCGTCGGCGCCGTGGCCAACGAAGTCGGGGAGGCCGTCAAGGGAGCCCTGGCGACCCGCACCACCGAACTCCACGCGCTAGTCCAGGCCGGCCGCCTGGCCGCCGAGTCGGTGGACGTCACGCTGCCGGGGCGACCGGTTGGACGCGGCACCCTGCACCCAATCCCGGAAACGATCGCGGCGATCGCCGAGGTCTTCGGCCAGTTCGGCTTCGTGGTCTACGAGGGACCCGAGGTCGAGGACGACATGACCAACTTCCAGATGCTCAACATCGCGCCGGACCACCCGGCTCGCGACCTGTGGGACACGCTGTACGTGGAGATCCCCGGGCACCTGCTGCGGACCCACACCAGCCCGGGGCAGATCCGGGTGATGCAGTCCACGAAGCCGCCCATCCGGGCTCTCTTGCCGGGCCGCTGCTTCCGCTACGAGGCCGTCGACGCGAGCCACGGCTTCGAGTTCTTCCAGGTCGAGGGGCTGATGGTTGACGAGGGCACCACGATGGCGGACCTCAAGGGCCTGCTGGACGAGTTCGCCCACGCTCTCTTCGGCCCGCGCAAGACGAGGTTCCGGCCCGGCTACTACCCGTTCACCGAGCCTTCGGTCGCGTTCGACGTCCAGTGCGTCGTCTGCGGCGGGATCGGTTGCCCGGCCTGCTCGAAGTCCGGGTGGATGACGATCCTGGGCGCCGGCATGGTCCACCCGGTCGTGCTCCAGTACGGCGGGATAGACCCTGAGCGGTTCCAGGGCTTCGCGTTCGGCATGGGCGTCGAGCGCATCGCCAATCTGCGCCACGCGGTACCGGACCTTCGCTACTACCTGGAAAACGACCTCCGCTTCCTGGAGCAGTTTCGATGAGAGTCCCGCTGAGCTGGCTGCGAGAGTACGTCGACCTGCAGCTGACACCTGAGCAACTCGCGGAACGCCTGACCCTCCTCGGCATGGAAGTCAAGGGGATTGAACCATGGGGCGCCGACTGGCGTTCCGTCGTCGTCGGCGAGTTGCTGACGGTCGAGAAGCACCCGTACGCGGACCGGCTGCACCTCACCACCGTTAACGTCGGGTCCGGCGAACCGCTCCACATCGTCTGCGGAGCGCATAACATCGAGCCCGGCCAGCGGGTTCCGGTGGCCCTGCCGGGGGCGGTCCTGCCCGGCGAGCGCCGCATCGAGCGGACCGAGAAGATGGGCATCGCCTCCGAGGGGATGCTCTGCTCGGGCGACGAGCTGCACATCACCAGCGACGCCGAGGGGATCCTGATTCTGCCGCCGTCGACGCCCCTCGGCATCCAGCTTTCGGACCTGTACGGCGACACCGTCCTGGACGTGGACGTCAAGCCGAACCGCGGCGACGCGCTGTGCCTGATCGGCCTTGCCAGAGAGGTCGGGGCTGTCACCGGTGCGCCGGTGCGATGGCCGGATATCTCCGTCGAGGAGAGAGGCGGGCCGGTAGCGGATCATCTCAAAGTGGAGATCCGTGAGCCGGAGCTCTGCACCCGCTTCGTCGGCCGCTGGATCAGCGGGGCGACGATCGGTCCGTCGCCGGACACGATCCAGATGCGGCTCCAGGCGGCCGGAATGCGACCCGTCAGCAACGTCGTCGACGCGTCCAACTACGTCATGCTCGAGCTCGGCAAGCCAACGCATACGTTCGACGGCGCGATCATCCACGACGGCACGATCATCGTTCGCTGTGCCGCGCCGGGTGAGCGCCTGGAGACGCTGGACCACGTCTGGCGCGACCTGACGCCCGAGACCCTGATCATCGCCGACGCGCGGGGTCCGATCGGTATCGCCGGGGTGATGGGCGGCGCCGGCAGCGAGATCAGCGACACGACCACCGAGATCGCCATCGAGTCGGCCATCTTCGATCCGGTCAGCATCCGCCGTACCGGCCATCGCTACGCCTTGAGGTCGGAGGCGAGCCTGCGCTTCGAGAAGGGGCAGGAGTTCAGGCTGGCGCGCATCGGTACCGACCGGGTGGCCCAGCTGACGCTGGCGTGGTCCGGCGGATCGTGCGCCCGCGGGCGCGTGGACACGGCACCGAAGGAGCCGGGATCGACTCGACTGGCCTTCCGGCCGGGCCGCGTGAGTAAGCTGCTCGGCGGAGAGATTCCGGCCGCGGAGCAGCGCGAGCTTCTGGGGCGCATCGGGATCGAGACGGAGACGGCAGCCGCTCCCGTCCGCATCACCGTCGCCTCCGATCCGATGCCGCTCGTCGTGGATTCGGGCTCGGAAGACGTCGTGGTGGCGATCGTGCCCACGTGGCGCCGCGACATCGTCATCGAGGCGGACGTCGCCGAGGAAGTGGCCCGAATCCGCGGCTACGAAGCCACGCCGGCGCACCTGCCGGACACCCTGATGCCCACATATCGGCCGTCGCCGGTGACCGTCAGGGACGGCATACGGGAGATGCTCGTAGGCGCGGGACTCTCGGAGGTCGTGACGCACGCCCTCGTCGCCCCTGAAGACGGGCCAAGGCTCCGCTGGCCAGACGACGACGGACTTGACATCCCCGACCCCGCGACCGGCACACCCATATCGGTCACGAACCCGCTCTCCAGCCAGTACTCCGTGCTGCGGCAATACCTCGTCGGCAGCCTGCTGGACGTGCTTGCCCTCAACGAGCGAGGCGGGCGCGAGGACGTCGCCGTCTTCGAGATCGGCAAAGGCTACGGTCGTGTCGGCGAGGAGCCACGTGAATGGACGAGACTGGCACTTCTGCTGAGCGGCAATGCCGCCCCGCCGGCCTGGAACCGGCCGGCCCGCTCGTACGATCTCGACGACGTGAAAGGCGTCGTTGAGTTGCTGTGTGTGCGGCTCGCCCTTCCGGCACCGACGTATACGGCCGACACGCGGGGCTATCCATTCCATCCGGGCCGAGCCCTCGTGGCCGCGTCGAAGTCCGCCACGGAAATGGTCGCCGGGCGTGTCGCGGAGCTGCATCCCGACGTCCTGGCCGGGTGGGAGGTGCGCGCGCAGCGCGTAGTTGTGGCCGAGCTTGCCATCCGCGGCCTCGAGGCGGGCACGCGGCGGCCGGTTCACGTGGAACCGATCGGCCGTTTCCCCGTCATGGAGCGCGACCTGGCCGTGATCGTGAAGGAGAGCCGGGCGGCGGAGACCGTGGAGGCCGTGATCCGGCGCCACGCGGGCGAGCTGTTGATGCAGGAGCGCCTCTTCGACCTGTATCGTGGCGCCCCTCTTGCGGCCGACGAGAAGAGCCTGGCCTACCGGCTGGTCTTCGGGACCAAGGACCGAACGCTGACCGAAGCCGAGGTCGATGCGGCGATGGCGGCGGTTCGGGAGGGCCTCGCGGCCGATCTGGGCGCTCACATCAGAAGCTAGCCGGGGTGCGGGATCCCAAAGACCGGCGTTGCCGGGCCACTCGGGCCGGGCGGTCATGGCCAACCTGGCACGTTGATACGGGTGCTCCGGCGCTGCTAACCTAACCGGGCCTATCCGACCGCTACGTCGGCAGCTACCGCCCCTGGGGAGGTCGATCGGTGGACATCATCGGAGTAATCAGAAGCGCGCCCTTGATCGACCTGGGCCTGATCCTCGGCCTGTGCCTTCTCCTGTTCCTCGGCGTGGTCCAGGGCGCCATCCGGAGACTGCTCGGGACCGCCTCGATGCTCGTCGCGTTCATGCTTGCCGCCAACCTGCGCGGTCCTCTGGGCGATTACCTGTCCAGAAACTGGACCCAGTTCGATCTGGGCTACTGCCGCCTGCTGGCGTTCGGGATCCTCTTCGTGGTGGCCTCGGTGATTGCCTCGATCGTGATCCAGGGCCTCTACAAACGGACCGATCTGTCCACCGAGCACCCCTTTGTCGAGGACGCCCTCGGTGGGCTCCTCGGTCTCGTTCAGGGCATGGTGCTGCTGACGATAGCAGTGGTCATCCTCAACTCGTACACGCTCCCGGCGCCCCGTCCGGGCGACCTGACGCAGGTGCGCGACGCCCAGCGGATGATCGTCCAGGAGTCCCATATCGGGGGCGCCATTCGGGACCACCTGGCGTGGCCCTTCGTCCACATCCTGTCGCCTCTTCTGCCGTCCGACGTGGTCGCGATCTACCCCTGAGCGGTCGGCTTGTTCGGCCGGATCCACCTTCCCGGCGCCTCCATGACTCGGTCGATCGTGTTTCCCCGCGCGATCCTGGCCGCCGAGACCGAAACGGCCGCTCGGCGCCTGCTCGGGGCGCTCCTCGTAAGAGGGACTGGTCCGGAAGCCCGTGTCGGACGAATCGTTGAGGTGGAGGCCTATGTCGGAGAGGACGACCTTGCCTCCCACGCCCGGTTCGGCCGGACCCGCCGGAACGCCGTCATGTTCGGGCCCCCTGGAGTCGCGTACGTGTACCTTGTCTACGGGATGCATCACTGTCTGAACGTGATCACCGAGCCCGCCGGGCGGCCGGCAGCTCTCCTGGTGAGAGCCGTCGAGCCGGTCGCCGGCGTCGACTCCATGCGGGCCGCGAGGATCGATCGTGCGGTGCGAAGGGCCGGGCGCCGCGGTGAGGCAGCGATCGAGCGGACCAGGAGCGCCCTGGCAGGCATGCCGGCGGAGCATCTGGCCGGCGGTCCGGGGCTCGTCTGCGACGCATTCTCGATCGATGAGAGCGATTCCGGCCTCGACCTGTGCGACGCAGCATCGCCACTGCGGCTCGAAATCGCGGTCGGCGACGCCACCCTGCCGGTGGAGATGGGCCCTCGCATCGGTATCGACTACGCCCCGGAGCCGTGGCGTAGCAGGCCGTGGCGGTTCTTCGTGCCGGGCAGTCCATCCGTGTCCACCGGACCGCGACGCGGACCGGGCGGGAGCGCGCCATGACCGCCGCCGGGATACCGGCCGGCGAGGCAGGGCTCGGCCCCCCGGCGCCCCCTTCGGAGAATGCCGGGCTCGATCGACGCTCGCTCGCCCTGCTCGAGTACCCACTCGTACGGGCGCGACTCGCCGCCGCGACCGGATTCGCGCCCGGGCGGCGGCTGGCCGAGTCGCTCGAGCCGTCCACGGATTCCGTGATCGTGGCCCGGGGCCTCGAGGAGACGTCGCAGACGCGCTCGTTCGTGTCGGGCCACCCCGGTGCCGGAATAGGCGGCAGCAAGGACATCGGACCGTGGATCGAGCGGGCGGCGCGCGGCGGGCGGCTTGATCCGACGCATTTCCTCGACATCGTGGCCACGCTCGAAGCCGCGGCACGCCTCGGCGACGCGCTCAGCGGGGACAAGCGGCCCCTGCTGCGAGACCTCGCACGGGAGATCCACTCCCTGCCGAGTCTGCGGAGCACGCTCCAGCGCAGCTTCGACCCGACGGGCGAGCTGCTCGACACGGCTTCGCCGCGCCTCGGCGGGCTTCGGCGCGCCGTCCGAGTCGCCTACGAGCGGCTGCGCAGCCGTCTCGATCAGTTCATCCACTCGGGCGAGCTTGCCGGATCGCTCCAGGAGCCGATCGTCACCCTGCGAGGCGGGCGCTATGTGATCCCCATCCGCGCCGACGCCAAGGGCCGCGTCAAGGGCATCGTCCACGACGCCTCCGGCAGCGGCCAGACGCTGTTCGTGGAGCCGCTCGTCGCCGTCGAGCTCGGCAACGCCTGGCGCGAAGCCAAGGTGGCCGAGGCGGCCGAGATCGAGCGCATCCTGGACGAGCTGTCGATGGTTGTGGCGGGACAGGCCGGGCCCCTGCGCGAGACGCTCGACGCCCTGGCCCGGTTCGACTTCTGGTCGGCCAAGGCCAGGCTGGCGGAGGAGATGGATGCCATCGCCGCCGAGATCGCGCCGAGGCCGGAGATCGTGCTCCTCGGCGCCCGCCATCCCGGTCTCGCCGGCCATGTGGTTCCGGTCGACGTTCGACTCGGCGGCGAGTACACGGCCCTTCTGATCACCGGCCCGAACACCGGCGGTAAGACGGTGGCACTGAGGACGCTCGGACTGCTCAGCCTGATGCACCAGTCCGGGCTCCACATCCCGGCGGATGCCGGAACGAGCCTGCCCGTGCTGGACGACATCTACGCCGACATCGGCGACGAACAGTCCGTGGCGCAGTCGCTCTCGACTTTCAGCGGTCATATGCGCTCGATCGTGAGGATCGTCGCGGCAGCCGGCCCGACCAAGCTGATCCTTCTTGATGAGCTCGGCGCCGGCACCGATCCGACCGAAGGTTCGGCTCTGGCCCAGGCCCTGCTCGACTTCTTCATCAAATCCGGCGCGCTGGTCGCGGCCACCACGCACTACGCCGAGCTCAAGCTGTACGCCCACACCACGCCAAAGGCCCGCAACGCCTCGGTCGAGTTCGACGTGGAGACGCTCCGGCCGACCTACAAGCTGACGATCGGACTGCCCGGCCAAAGTCAGGCCTTCGCCATCGCCGAGCGCCTCGGCCTGCCGGTTACGATCGTGGACGATGCCCGGTCGCGCCTGACGGAGGAGCAGCAAGCCTTCGAGGAGACGCTGGCCTCCATCAGGGCCACTCAACTGGAGACGACCGACGCGCTGGCCGAAGCGAGATTGGCCGAGGAACGCGCCCGCGCCGCCCTGGCTTCGGCCGAGGACGAGCGCCGCCGTGCCCGCAAGGAACGCGACGAAACGGTCAAGACCGCACGCGACGAGGCAGAGCGCCTGATCGCCGAGGTCCGGGCCGAAGTGAGGGGCATCCGCCGGCGGCTCGAGCGCGAGACGGTCACCCAGAGAAGCCTGGACGAGGACCTTGGGCGCGCCAATGCCCAGCTCGACCGACTGCCGGCCTTTGCGGAGGAACCCGAGCCGGCCCGGACCGCCGCCGTCCTTGAACCGATCCAGTGGCGCATCGGCTTGCGGGCCCGTACCCGGAGCGGCGCCGAAGGCCGGATCGCGGCCCTCGAGAAGGGCGGGCGTCGGGCAACCCTGGAGGCCGGCGGCATGCGCATAACCGTCGCCGTCGAGGATCTGGAACCCGCCGCTGGCGGCGAGACGGACGATGGCAGGCCCGGTGGGTCCGCCGGGGGCCGAGCGCAGTCTGGAGCCGGCGCCGCGGCCGCGTCGTCGGCCTCGCGATTGCAGCTCGAACGGGCTCGGACGGTGGCTTCGTCGCTGGATCTCCGGGGCGCCAAGGTGGAGGAGGCGCTCGAGGTACTGGATCGCTATCTGGACGACGCCTCGCTGGCCGGGCTGGACCAGGCCACGATCATCCACGGCATGGGCACCGGGGCCCTCCGGGACGCCGTTCGCGAGCACGCGGGTTCTCACCCCCTGGTGAAGTCGTGGCGATCCGGAGGCCGGGGCGAGGGCGGCGACGGAGCGACGATCGTCACGCTGTGAAGTCGGGTCGGCAGTAACCCGCCGCAGGATGCGACAATCGCCGCGAGGAGTCCGCCGCCACGCGGTTCCCGTCCCTGGAGGAGTGACGAAGATTGGCCACGAGCCCGATGGCCCGGTCGGACGCTGCCCGGGCGGTTAGCGTCGTAGACGCGACGGACCGGGAGCCGGCAGCCTGGGACGATCTGGCCGTGCGAAGCCCGCTGGGGGAGGCCTTCCAATCACATGCGTGGGGCGAGCTCAAGCGGAGCCTCGGCTGGACACCTCTCCGATATCTCATCGAGTTGAACGGCGAGCCCGTGGCGGCAGCCTCGATCCAGGAGAGAGCCGTGCTCGGCCGCAGGGCCGGCATTCTCGGCCGATACCGGATCCACTACGTCCCGCGCGGCCCGGTCCTGCTGACGACGAACCGGGAGGCGGTCGGAGCGGCCCTCGAGGGGCTGCGCCGCATCGCACGGGAGCGCCATTCCGTCGCCCTGACCGTGGATCCTGCCTGGGAGGAGGGGAGCGACCGGGCGGAGCAGCTGAGACTGTCCGGGTTCCACGAGGCGGCCCGGGACGTCCAGGTGTCGCGCACGGCCATGATCGTGCCTCTGGAGGCCTCTGAGGCGGCCCAGCGCGATCTACTGGGCCACACCACGCTCTACGACATCAACAAGGCCGTGTCGTTGGGCGTAACGACCGAGTCCGTGGACATGGGCGACGAGGCTGCCAGGGAGGCCGCCCTGGCGAACTTCTACGAGATACACGCCGCCACGGGCAAGCGCGAGGGCTTCATCGTCCGGGACAGGGACTACGAGCTCGAACAGTGGCGGCGCCTGGGGGAGGCAGGCGTCGCCAGCCTGTGGTTCGCCGGGCTCGGAGGTCGTGACACCGGTGCGCTCCTTCTCCACAGCGGCAGGCTGCTGGTCTACTTCGCGGCCGGCTCCCGGGAAGGGGCCGACCTTCGCAGTACCCGGGCCAACCACCTTCTGCAGTGGCGGATCATCCGCTGGGCGTCCGAGACCGGCTTCAGCGGCTACGACATGGGCGGCGTGGACACGCAGAGCGCCCCCGGGGTGCCGGAGGACGAGTCGCACCCGCTCTGGAACCTGTACCTGTTCAAGCGGCGCTTCGGCGGCCGGCCGGTGACCCGCATTCACGCCCACGAGTACTCGCCGAACGCGTTGGTAGGGGCCGCGTGGCGGCTCGCGAGGAAGGTTGGATGACCGACGACCGACGCGGGCCCGGCGATCCGGACGAGGAAGTAGCATCGCCGCGCGTCCAGGGATGGGCCCCGCGTCGCGTTCTGCCCGGCGAGCTGCGCGTAGGTCCACGTATCGACGACCTCGGCTCGCTGCCAGAGCCGGTCCCTGCAGTCTGGCAGCGCGCTGGTTTGCCGATCCCCGACCGGGGCCGGAGGCCCCGCGCGTCGTTGCCGGGAACTGTCAACGCTGGCGTGGCCCTGGCACCGGAGGTCTTGCCCGCCTCCGACCTGGCGGCCGACTCGGCCGCGCGCCTGGGAGGGCGCGCCATCGCCCTGGCCGGCCTCGTCGTCGTCGCTGGAGTGGTCCTCTCGAGACTCATCGGCTGGCTCCGGACGGCCGTCTTCCTGGCCGAGTTCGGTGGCCACAGCAACAACCTGGACTCCTTCTACAACGCGTTCAGGTTGCCGGACACGCTCTTCCAGCTCGTCGCCGCCGGCGCGATCGGCTCCGCTCTCGTACCGGTCGCGTCGGCCCTGCTGGACAGGGGAGAAGCCGAACGCGCCCGGCGCCTGATCGCGACGATGGCGAACCTCATGGTCCTGGCCCTTATTCCGCTTGCGGTCATCGTCTGGTTCGAGGCTCCGTCGATCGTCGCCGTGATCCTTCCGACCTCGGATCCGGCCCAGCTGGACCTCCGGGTCGGGCTGACCAGGCTGATGCTGCTCTCGCCGATATTGCTGGCCGTCGGTTCGGTCATGTCGGCCGGGCTCAACTCGATCGGCATCTTCGGAGCGCCGGCTCTCGCTCCAAACGTCTACAACATCGCCATCATCATCTGCGCCATCGCGCTGACGCCGTTCCTGGGGATCTATGCCCTGGCCATCGGCGTGGTTGCCGGGGCCGCCGGCCTCGTGCTCACCCAGATGAGAGCCGTCCGGCGGGCTGGCCTGTACTCACCCCAGATACACCTGCGCGATCCGGCGGTCAGGGAGACGCTTCTGCTGATGGCGCCACGGGCCCTCGGCCTCGGCGCCACGCAGCTCGTCTTCCTCGTAAACACCTTCTTCGCGGACACGATCAAGGCCGACGGCCCGGTCACCTGGTACAACAGCGCCTTCACGGCGCTCCAGATCCCGGTCGGCCTGATCGGCGTGCCGCTGGGGATCGTTCTTCTGCCGCCTCTCTCGCGAGCCGTCGCCGGCGGCGACGACGCCCGATTCCGCAGACTTGTCGATCAATCGCTGCGCCTGTTGCTCTTCGTCGTCGTTCCCCTGACGGGGGCGATGATGGTTCTGGCCGTTCCGACCCTGGCCGTCCTGTACCAGCACGGCGCGTTCGACGCGGATGCCACCGCCTCGACAGCCACCATCTACGAGGTATTCCTGCTCGGCCTCGTGGCCCACGTCCTGATAGCCCTGCTCGCGCCGATCTTCTACGCCGGCAAGGACACGAGGACGCCCGTCACAGCCGCGCTCGCGGCCGTGGGCGTCGACGTGATCGCGGCCGTGGCCCTCTTCCCGTTCATGCACCTGGAGGGTCTCGCCCTCGCCATAGGCCTGGGGGCCTGGGCCGAGGTCTTACTGCTCGTGGTCTTCATGGAGCGGAGGATCGGGTTCGACCTGAGGCCCATCGCCTGGCACGCCATCGCGTTTGCCGGTGGCGCATGCGTAGCGTCCGCGGCCACCATGCTCGCCGCGCGATACGTCGAGAACTCTATGGGCGGGCCGTCGTCCTTCGTGGTCCAGGTCGCGGAGATCACGGCCGGCGGCCTGGTTGGCCTCGTCACGTACCTGGCCTGGTCAAAGCTATTCCGCCTGCCGGAGCTGGACGCGGCGGTGGATCTGGTGCGGACTCTCGTCGGTCGAAGGGGAGGGATCCCGGCCGAGCTGCCCGAGGACTAGCGAGGCGCCCGGCGAAAGCGCCGGTACAGCGCCGGCGGGAGCAGCATTGGGAGGGCGGCGGTCGGTGACGGCGACGGAGGGGCCGTAGGTGTCGGGGTCGCGGTCGGGGTTGGTGTCGGGGTGGGGGTAGGCACCGGCGTCGGTGACGGCGTCGGCGTCGCGGTCGGCGTAGGCGTTTCGCTCGGGGACGGCGGCGGGGTTCCGGTGTTAATGGTGCAGTACGTGGTGGGTGGGAACGGCGCTCCCCAGGTGGTCCCGTATGGAGTCCAGAAGCCCGTCTCGTAGAAGTACATGGTCGCCCCGTTGTTGGGGCCACCGCGCTTGCCGACGCCCGTCTGTGCCCTGGCTATCCAGATCGCGTCGTACTTCTGCCACGTGGCGCTGTAAGGGTTGGCGCTGTTCGAGTCGACCGCGCTCAGGTCCAGGAAGCCCTTGGTGTCCTTGACGCCGGGGCAGTCGTAGGTCCACAGCGTGTTCGAGACCGTGTCCACGTCCGTCGATACCTTGGTGTTGTCCACCTGGCCGGGAACGGTTCCAGTGACGAAGATCTCGTCGATGATCTTGTCGGGCGGCGTGAAGGGTCCGGGCAGCATGCCGCTGTAGGCGTCGATCTTGGCGTGGGTTATGCCGTCGGGCTGCTTGAAATCGGCCACGGGAGTCCCGGCGGTCGCGTCCTGCATGAATGCGTGCCAGATCGGGGCAGCCATCTCGAGCGACATGACACTGTGGCCGGGAGCGTGGTCGCTGTTGCCCGCCCAAACGCCTGCCACGATCGCCGGCGCCTTGGCATCAGACGGCGGCGCCACGTATCCGACGGCGAAAAGATCCTCGGTCTGATCGCTGGTGCCCGTCTTGAGGGCGGCCGGCCGCCGCGTGCTGCCCGAGGTCAGCTTGTACTGGCTCCACCAGTTGTTCTGGGCCGGATCCGTGTTGCCGGCCAGGATGTTGGTCACCACGTAGCTCGCCGCCGGCGTCGACGGATGCGTCGTGGTCGGCACCTGGTTGGTGAGAGCCGGGGCCCCCTTGTCGTCGGTGATCGACAGGATCATCGTCCTCTGCACCAGCGTGCCGCCGTCGGCGATGGCCCCGTAGGCCGAGACCAGATCGGCCGGGTGGACCTCGACGGTACCGATTCCGATCGAGAGGCCGGGGTTGGAGTTGGGCGGGAAGGTGAGCCCGAAGTCCTGGGCGCGCTGCATCTCGTGGTCGACGCCGCTGATCGCGGCCGCCTTCACGGCAGGGATGTTGAGCGAGTACTGGAGCGCCTCGCGCAGCCGGACCGGGCCACGCTCGAAGCCGTCGGCATCGTGTGGGATGTACCCGCCGCCGAAGTCCGTGGCCACGTCCATGAAGAGAGAGGCCGCGGTCAGAGATCCATCCTGGATCCCGATCAGGTAGTTGATCGGCTTGAAGGAGGAGCCGGGCTGGCGCCCTATTCCGGACGAGAGGACGTCGAACTGCGGGTCGAAGTAGTTCTGGCCTTTCTTGGCCGGGTCCTTGATCGGATCTTCGTAGAAGCCCGCGCTGCCCGCGTAGGTGAGGACCTGGCCGGTCCGGTAGTCCACGGCAATCAGAGCACCGTTGTGGAGGTTGCCGTTGCGCAGGCCTACCGTGCTCGTGGAGCTCGGGCCGATGATCCGGCTGTAGTCGTACTTGTCTGTCGTCGGCGTGATGCCAAGCCGGGCAAGGTAGGCGATGTCGTCGGCGAGGGTGGGCTGGTTCGGGCCGAAGACATACGCCTTCAACCACTTCTCGGCAGAGTTCTGCTTCGCAACATCCAGCGTCGTGATGACCTTGTAGCCCCCGGTGTCCACCTTCGAACAGTCGGCTGGATCCGTGCCGGGGTCGCATAGAAGGTCGGCCAGCTGCTGGCGCACCATCAGATCGAACTGGGGCGCGATCATCACGGGCTGATCCGTGGGATGGAGGACCACCGCGTCCTGTTCGGCCGCGACCAGGTCCGAGTCGTTGTACTTGCCCCTGAGGAGCCCGTCGCTGTTTGCGCGGCGCATTTCCTCGAGGATGGTGTTGCGGCGGAGCACGATCGGCGCGTCGCTGGCCACGACCCAAGTGCCGTCGGACTGTGGATCGGCATTCGCGACGAGGTCGTAGGCAGAGGGGGCCTGCAGGATGCCGGCCAAAATCGCCGCCTGGGCGATCGTGAGTTTGCTGAGGTCCGTAACGCCGAAGTAGCCGAGGGCCGCGGCCGCGACGCCGTAGCTCTGATTACCGTAGAAGTTGATGTTCAGGTAGGCGGTGATGATCGCCTGCTTGCCCTCGTCACCCGGATACTCCTGAGTCAACCGGACCGACTGGATGATCTCCTTGATCTTGCGGTCCAGAGTGCTCGTCGTCGGCGGCAGAAGCTCCTTGCGGACGAGCTGCTGGGTGATCGTCGAGGCGCCTCGGGCCCGGCCGGAGATTGCGTCGCGCAGGGCCGCCAGGACGGCCGCCGGGTCGAAGCCGGTATTCGTCCAGAAGGTCTTGTCCTCCGTGCTCGTGGTTGTGTCGAGCACGACGTTGGGGATCTCGGCGAACTTCAGGACGCGCCTGTTCTCGGACCCGAAGGCCGCCAGCTGGATCTGGCCGGTGCGGTCGTAGAGGACCGTCTGCTGGTTGTACTTGATGCCCTCGAGAGCCGTCCTCGGATCCGGGAGGTCCTTGCTGTAGGCCGAATACACCTCCACGGTGCCAACGAATGCGACCAGGCTCAGCCCGAAAAGCGATCCCAGGATGAAGAGCGGGAGGATGATCGCGATGCCTCTGCCCGCGCCGGGGCCGGGGCGCCGTGCGCCCGTGCGATTGCGGCGACGGCGTTCGCGTCGGGCGAGGCTGGTCTGCATGGCGGCTCGCAAGATAGCATACGTAGACAGGCGGGCAGCTCACCCCTCCCGCCGGGCCTTCGGACGGGCAGGTGCCCGCGGGCGTGACGACAAGGAGCGGATGACGGCGATGACTCTGCCAGGCGAAACCGACGGGGTCGATCGCACGACGGCCGGGGGCGGACTTCCCGCGCTGCTCGACGAGCTGCGGTGGCGAGGCATGCTCCACCAGGCCAGCAGCGGGCTGGCCGAGCGGCTGGCCACTGGCCAGACGATCAAGGGCTACAACGGCTTCGACCCCACCGGCTCATCCCTCCACATCGGCAGCCTCGTTCCGATCTTCGGCCTGATCCATCTGCAGCGGGCCGGCGGCACACCGGTGATCGTCGTCGGCGGCGGTACCGCCATGATCGGCGACCCGTCGGGCCGCACGGCCGAACGTCTACTCCTGAGCCGGCCAACCGTGGAGGAGAACATCGTCGGCATCCAGAGCCAGCTGACCAATTTCCTCGACTTCGACGGTCCAAACGGCGCCGAGCTGGTCGACAACTACGAATGGCTCAGCTCGTACTCGCTGCTGCGCTTCCTGCGCGACATCGGCAAGCACCTCACGGTGCCGTACATGCTGGCCAAGGATTCGGTTCAGATCCGCCTGGAGCAAGGCCTGAGTTTCACCGAGTTCAGCTACATGCTCCTGCAGGCGGCCGACTTCCTGCACCTGTACCGGACGGGCGGCGTCGAGATGCAGATGGGCGGCGCCGACCAGTGGGGCAACATGACAGCCGGCCTCGAGCTGATCCGCAAGGAGTTCGGCGCGGGAGACGGGCAGGAACTCGCCTACGCACTGAGCTACCCGCTCCTGACCAATCCGAGCGGCGAGAAGTTCGGCAAGACTGCTGCGGGGACGAGCGTCTGGCTCGATCCAGCCAAGACGAGCCCATTCGCCTTCTACCAATACTGGCTCGACGCCGACGACCGCGACATCGGCAAATACCTGCGGACCTTCACTCTCTTCGATCGGGCGAAGGTCGAGGAGCTGGAGGCGGCGCAGGCTGCGCACCCGGAGACCCGGGTGGCCCAGAAGGCGATGGGGTACGACCTGACCACCCGCGTCCACGGCGGGGAAGCGGCGAAGAACGCCGTCCGGCTGAGCGAGGCGGCCTTCTCCAAGGAGCCGATCCGCGATCCCGATGTGCTGGCCGGCCTGTTCGCCGAGATCGATCACTTCGAGTTCACGGCCGAGGACGTCGCCGGAGGCGCGCTGCGGCTGGCCGTAGTGAGCGGCATTTACGCATCGAACGGCGAGGCGCGGCGGGCGATCGCGCAGGGCGGCCTCTCGATCAACGACGAACGCCTGAAGGCACCGGAAGACGCGGTTCCGGCTCCGATCGGCGGCCGCTACCTGGTCCTGCGGGCCGGCAAGAAGAGCGTCCGGATAGGCCGGCTGAAAGGCCCATCGGCCGGTTGAGCGGCCGAGTGCCTCTCAGGGTTTGTGGCGATCGCGAAGGCGGGCGATGACCGCAGTCGGCGGAACATCTCGCTCGCGGAGCAGCACGAGGGCGTGGTAGAGCAGGTCGGCGACCTCGCCGGTCAGGGCGTCGCGGGTTGTTTCACGGCGATCAGCGGGGGCAGCCGCGTCGTCTTTGGCGGCCATCAGGACTTCGGTGGCTTCTTCCGTGACCTTGCGGCTGGGAGCATCCACGCCGCCGGCCAGGAGGCGAGCGGTGTAGGAAGTGGCGGGGTCAGCTGTCGCGCGGGCGTCGATCGTGGCCCAGAGGGTCTCGAGCCACTCGAAGCCCTGGCGCGTGGCGATCGGGGCGGGCACGGCCGCCGCCCCGGCATCGGCCGGATCGAAGCAGCTGCGGGTGCCGCGATGGCACGTCGGGCCGGTCGGGTCCACCTGCAGGAGCAGGGCGTCGCCGTCGCAGTCGACCGAGATGTCGACGAGGCGCAGGACGTTGCCGCTGGTCTCGCCCTTGCGCCACAGCCGGTCGCGCGAGCGCGAGTGGAAGTGCACGTCGCCCGTCGCCAGCATGGCGGCGAGCGCCTCGGAGTCAACATACGCGACCATGAGCACGCGGCCGTCGGAGGCGTCCTGGACGACGCCGGGTACGAGGCCGCCCCGGCCCCAGGTGACGTCGCCCTTGAGCACTGGCTTGCCGGTCATGCGACGGCCTCCTCGATGGCGCGGACGGGCAGACCCGCGGCCGTCATCGCGGCCTTGACGTCCGAGACCGAATACGTCCGCCGATGGAATATCGAGGCCGCCAGGACGGCGTCGGCCTTGCCGTCACGAACGGCGGTCACGAAGTCGTCCGGGCCGGCCGCGCCGCCGGACGCGATGACCGGGACTCGGACACGCGTGGCGACGGCAGCCAGCAGTTCGATGTCGAAGCCGGTATGGGTGCCGTCGCGGTCCATCGATGTCACGAGCAGCTCGCCGGCCCCAAGTTCGACCGCCCGAATCGACCATTCGACGGCGTCCAGATCAGTCGTCTTCCGGCCGCCGTGGGTCACGACCTCCCAGCGGGGCGCCGCGCCCGGCACGGCCGCCAGCCGGCGTGCGTCGACCGCGCAGACGACGGCCTGGCTCCCGAACTTCCGTGCGCAGGCCGTCAGCAGTTCGGGCGTAGCGACTGCAGCCGTGTTGAACGAGACCTTGTCGGCACCGGCCCGTAGCACGTCGCGCATTTCCTCGACACTCCGCACGCCTCCGCCGACTGTCAGCGGGACAAACGCTCGACTCGCTGTCCGGCGGACCACCTCCAGCATCGTTCCGCGGCGCTCGTGGGCGGCGGTGATGTCGAGGAGGACGATCTCGTCGGCGCCTTCGTGGGCGTAGCGCTCGGCCAGCTCGGCCGGATCGCCTTCGTCGGTCAAGTTGACGAACTTCGTGCCCTTGACGACGCGGCCTTTGTCCACATCCAGGCAGGGGATGACGCGGCGGGCGAGCATCAGGCCGCCTCGGCGGCAGTGCCGGCTTGCGCGGCCACGAGCCCGACGAAGTTCGAAAGAACCCGCAGTCCGGCCTCGGACGACTTCTCGGGGTGGAACTGGAGCCCGTAGAGCGACCCGCGCGCGACCGCGCTCGCGAACGGCCGCCCGTGCGTGGTGCGTGCGATCACCAGGCTCTCGTCGGCCGGGGCCGGGACGAACGAGTGGACGAAGTAGAAGTACGACCCGTCGGCGACGCCGTCGAACAGCGGGTGGGGCCTGACGAACTCGACCGAGTTCCAGCCGATGTGCGGCAGCGTGGGCGCATCGATGAGCGAGACGGTCCGGCCCGCCAGGAGCCCCAGCGTTTCGGCGCCACCCTCATAGCTTGCGTCGAAAAGCAGCTGGAACCCCAGGCAGATGCCGAGACACGGCTTGCCTGCAAGGACCCAATCGCGTAGCGGAGCGAGGAGGTCACGCTCGCTCAGATGAACCATTGCGGGCGGGGCTGCCCCGACCCCGGGAACGACTATCGCGTCGACTCGGGCCATACCTGCAGCGTTTTCGGCGACCGATATCTCGGCTCCGACGGCCGCCAGCGCCCTGGTGATGCTGACCATGTTTGCGGCGCCGTAGTCGAGCACGGCGACCTTGACCGCACCGCTCATCCGAGACTGCCCTTGGTGGAGGCCACACCCTGACGGCGAGGATCCACGATGACGGCGACGCACAGCGCCCGACCGAGGGCCTTGAAGGCGGCCTCGGCGAGGTGGTGGTCGTTGCGGCCTCGGCCCTTGAGGTTGAGCGTGAGGCCGCCGGCTCGCGCGAACGACTCCAGCGTGTGCTCGATCAGCTCGAGCGGCAGCTTCCCGGCGCGCTTGCCCTTGAACGGCAGGTCCACAACCGCATACGGGCGGCCGCCGACATCCACCACGGCAGTGGCCACGGACTCGTCCATGGGCACCGCGGCGTCGCCGAAACGGGCGATGCCGGATCGGTCGCCCAGGGCCTGGGCGAGAGCGGCGCCCAGCACCAGGGCGACGTCCTCAACCGTATGGTGCTCGTCGATGACGAGGTCGCCGATGGCAGCGATATCGAGGTCGAAGAGGGCATGGTGGGCCATCGAACCCAGGAGGTGGTCGTAGAAGCCGACGCCCGTGTCTATCGCCGTCTCGCCCGTGCCGTCCAGCTTGAGCGTGACCGTGATCTGCGTCTCCTTGGTGGCGCGAGTAACCGTGGCCCAGCGCGGACCGGAGGCGGTGACGGTTCCGATCTGGCTCATGCGGGGATCCCCCTGGCTGCGGCGATGAGACGGTCGTTCTCGGCGGCCGACCTGACGGTCAGCCGGAGGCAGTCGGTAAGTGGATGCTCGGGGCCGAAGGTCCGCGGGACCAAACCGGCCTGCAGAAGCGTCTTCGCGGCGGCCGCGGCGGCGCCCGGCGACGAGAACTGGACCAGGATGAAGTTGACCTGCGAGGTGTATGGCCGCCACCCGGCGGCCGAGATCTCGGCGATGAGGCGGGCACGCTGCTCGGCAATGCGGGCGACGTTGGCGGCGGCGAGCTCAGGCCGCCGAAGGGCCGCGGCAGCAAGGGCCGCCGAGACGGTCGAAACCGAGGCCGGCGCCCGAAATGAGGTGATTGGGGCGAGTGTTGCCGGCCTCGCGACTACGAACCCGACGCGTGCCCCGGCCAGGGCATGGGCCTTGCTCAGCGTCCGAATGATGGCCAGCCTCGGATATCGGTTCCGAAGCCCGATTACGGACGAACCGGTGAACTCCGCATAGGCTTCGTCGATCACGACTCCGGGGGCCCGCCGGCCGATGGAGGCCGAGTCGGTCGCGAGATGGACCAGCAGCGCTTCTATCCGTGCCGGTGGCTCGGCCGAGCCGGTCGGGTTGTTCGGCTCGCACAACCAGACCAGGTCGGCGCCGCGCGCCGCTTCGACCAACGCGGGGATGTCCAGGGCGAAGCCAGATTCGCGCGGCATGCGCGGAACGCCGAGGAACGTGGCGCCGCGCTGCTCCGTGACAATGCGGTACATCGCGTACGTGGGGACGGCGGCGACAGCCACGGAGCCCTCGCGCAGGAAAGCCCGCGCCGACAGATCGAGCGCCTCGTCGGCGCCGGCGGTGGGAAGCAACTCGTCGGTTCCGACGCCGTAGGACGCGGCAGCCGCCTCGACCAGAGCCGCGTAGTCGCTCGGCGGGTATTCCGACAGAACCGGCACGAACGGCCCCGCCAGGACATCGCGTAGGTCCGGCGGCAGCGGCGAGGTGTTTACGTCGTACCGCACGATCGACTCTCGCGGCAGGCCGTACTTCGTGGCCAGGAAGTCCGTCGTGGGCTCCCACTCGTAGGTCGGAAGTGGGTTGGGCTTCGGCAACGTGCTCATTGGGCCTCCTCGAAACGAAGCTCGACGGCACGCTTGTGGGCCATCAGGCCCTCCGCCTCGGAGATCGCCTCGACGGCGTCCCGGATGGAGGCGAGCCCGTCACGCGTGATCCGCTGGATCTGCATGAACTTGCCATAGCTCTCGGTCGAGAGCGCGCCGCAGGAGCGGGCCAGGCCGCCGGTCGGCAGGACGTGATTGGCGCCGGAGGCATAGTCGCCGGCGGACTCGGGCGCGTACGTGCCCACGAAGAGCGAGCCGGCGTTCCGCAGCCGCGCGACAGCTTCCTCGACGTCGGCCACGACGACCGAGAGGTGCTCCGGGGCGTAGGCGTTGACGAAGTCGAGACCGGCGGCCCGGTCGGACGCCAGGACGACCAGGGCCCCGGCGGCCAGAGAGCGCTTCAGGATTGACCGGCGGGCCGCCGTTTCGAGCTGCCGGCCCAACTCCACCTCGACCCGACCGGCGAACGGCGCGTCCCAGGTGACCAGCAGGGCAGGGGAGTCGGGGCCGTGTTCGGCCTGTGAGAGCAGGTCCGAGGCGACATGGACGGGATCCGCCGTTGCGTCGGCGACGACCATGACCTCCGAGGGTCCGGCGGGCAGGTCTATGCCGCACTCGCCGAAGACCTCGAGCTTGGCCGCCGTCACCCAGGCGTTCCCGGGGCCCACGATCCGATCCACCGGCGCGATCCCGGCCTCGGGCAGCCCGTAGGCCAGCGCCCCGACTGCCTGGGCACCGCCGGCGACGATGAAGACATCCACTCCGACGAGCCCGGCCGCGCCCAGCAGCGTTGTGTTGAGCCCGCCTTCGGCGTCGGCGGGCGAGGCGACAACGATCGTCTCCACGCCCGCGACCTTCGCCGGAACTACGCCCATCAGGAGCGAGCTGGGATACGCCGCAGAACCGCCCGGGGCGTACACGCCGACGCGCGAAAGGGGAACCCAGCGCCGCTCGATCTGGACACCCGGAACGATCGTCGTGGTTCGGGTCTCCGGCAGCTCCGTCTCGGCGAAGCGGCGGATGTTCCGGATCATCTCCTCCAGGCCTGCCTGAATTCGCGGCGGCAGGGCGTCGCGAGCGGCTTCCATCTCGGCTCGGGTCACGAGTAACGACTCGTCGGCGCGCCCGCCACCGTGACGTCGGTTGGCCTCACGTACGGCGGCGTCGCCACCGGCCTTGACGGCGCCGAGAATTGCACGGGCGCCTTCCCGGACGCGTGGATCTGGCACGGCGCCGCGGCGCAAGAGAGCGCGGACCTCGGCGGCAACCGCGGAATCGGACTCGGACCGCGCCAGCTCCAGGCGGCGCAGCGCCACTGTCGGCACGGTCATGGAACGAGCTTCTCGATCGGCAGGATGAGGATGCCCGATGCGCCGGCCGCCTTCAGCTTGGGAAGCAACGTCCAGACTTGATCGGCCTCGATGACCGAGTGGATGGCGCACATGCCCTCGTGAGCGAGCGGGATGATCGAGGGCGACTCCAGGCCGGGCAGCAGGTCCTCGAGCTCGGCCAGCCTGGACCTCGGCGCGTTCATCATCAGGTACTTGCGATCGCGGGCCGCCAGCGTGGCGCTCAGCATCGTCTGGATCGAGTTCACCGCGTCGGCGCGGTCCGAGAGCGCGGCGGCGTTCGCGAGCATCACCGCTTCGGAGTCGAATATCTCCTCGATCGGCCTGAGACCGTTCACGACCATGGTCGAGCCGGTAGAGACGAGATCTACGATCGCCTCGGCCAGGCCGAGCCGCGGGGCGACTTCGGCTGCTCCCGACACCGGGATCACGTCGACCGGGATCGACCGTCCCGTGAAGAAGCGTTTGGTCAGGTTCATGTGGGACGTTGCGACCCGCAACCCCGCCAGGTCCTCGGCGGCCCGGAAGGGCGAGTCGTTGGGTACGGCGATGGTCAGGCGGCAGCGGCCGTAGCCCAGGCTGTGCACCTGGGGCACGTCTGTGCCCGACTCGGCGACGAGATCCAGACCGGTGACGCCCAGCTCGGCCACGCCGTCGCTCACGAACTCGACGATGTCGTTTGTCCGCACGAAGAGGATGTCCAGTTCGAAGTTCTGGACGCGGGCGACGAGCGCGCGTTCGCCGGCTTCGAAGATGAGGCCCGCGTCGCGGAGCAGGGCGACGGTGGGCTCGACGAGCCGGCCCTTGTTCGGGATGGCGAGACGCAGCCGGCGCGTCATCGAGCCGTCTCGCGCAGGCGTTCCAGAGCCTTGATGTAACCGCCTTCGCCGTGGTGCAGCCACTGGGCGATCCGGGTGATCGTGGCCGTGCTGGCACCGGTTCGACTTGAGATCTCGGCGTAGTGCATGCCGGAGTCGAGCAACCGGACGACTGCCCAACGCTGGGCCATGTCGTGAAGCTCGCCGAGCGTGCACAGGTCGCGGAAGAACGCGGAGGCGTCGTCGACGGACTCGAGGCGCAGTATCGCCTCGAACAGCTCGCCGGCAGCCTCGTTCCGCCAGCCTTCCATCGCGCTCATCGGTCGTTCCTCGTTGTGGCTTCGGGAGCGGCGCCGCTTCGTGCAACGGCGCGTGCTGATGTAGTAGCATAGTAGCATGCTACAACGCAAGCAAGAGCAACGATCGGGCGCGTTTCAGCTGCTGCCGGCCATCGACCTGCGGGGCGGCCGGGTCGTGCGCCTGGCCGAGGGCGATTTCGCGCGCGAGACCGTCTACAGCGCCGATGCCGTGGAGGTGGCGGTTGGCTTCGCCGCCGCCGGCGCAAAGTGGATCCACGTAGTCGACCTCGACGGAGCCCGTGACGGGACTCGCCGCCAGACCGAGGCCGTGGCGCGGATCGTGTCGGCGGTGGGGGAGAGGGTCGCGTGTGAGGTTGCCGGCGGGCTGCGGGACGAGGCGGCCGTGGAGTCGGTCCTGGACGCCGGAGCGGCGCGCGCGGTGGTTGGGACAGCGGCCCTCCGCGACCCGCGGCTAGTGGCCCGGCTTGTCGCCCGTTTCGGCGTGGAGCGAATCGCCGTCGCCCTGGACGTCCGCAATGGCTTGGCCGTCGGTCAGGGCTGGGTGCCCGGCGCGGCAGGGCTACCCGACGAAGATGCGCTCGCCGCGCTGGCAGCCCGGGGTGCCCGCACATTCGTCGTGACCGCGATCGAGCGCGACGGCCTGATGACCGGCCCGAATCTCGACCTCCTGGGCCGGTTGGTTGCCCTGGGACTCGGCGAGATCATCGCCTCGGCGGGCGTTTCGTCGCTGGAGGACGTCTCGGCCGTGCGAGCGATCGGCTGCGTCGGTGCCGTCGTGGGCCGCGCAATCTACGAGGGCCGCCTGGACCTCGCCAGCGCCATCCGAACCGTCTCGGCGAAAGAAGCCGGCTGAGTGATCGGGGCGTCATGGCGGGCGTCGCGCATCTCGAGGCGCCTGGCCGTCGCGATCGCCCTGGTGAGCGCGGTGGCGATCGCGGCGTAGAAGGGCTCGCTGGCGGCGCCGGTCACGATTGTCACGGGGCAGGAGATGCCGCTCATGTCGAAGGCGGCTCGATCGAGGAACCCGAGATCGGCAATGACGCTGTCGCCTCGGGCCAGGAGGGCTGATCGCTGGGCGGCCGGGAGGCCATCCAGCATCGAGGACGACCCGATCGCTCGGAGGAATACCTCGGCGGTTGCGGGGGCACCGCCCGACGCATACGCCTCGGCGATACGAGGCCCGAGATCGGCCATCTCGCCGAGTTGACCGGCACCGAGCGCCTGAACGAGGGGTGGTTCGTAGGCGACGACCTCCGCGACTCGATGCGGGGCGGCGGCGGCCAGGGCGAGCGCCAGGAGGCCGCCGAAGCTGTGCCCGACTACCGTCGCGCGTCCGACACCCTCCGCATTCAGAACGGCCAGGGTGTCGGCCACCTGCTTCTCGAGCCGAACCGGACCGGGTCGGACCAGGGTGCTCGCGCCGCTGCCGCGTCGATCGGGCACCAGGACGGGAGTCCGCTCGGCGAGAAGCCGGGCGAGCGGCTCGATCTGGCGGCCGTTCGAGAGAGTCGCGTGCAGAAGGAGGATCGCGTCGAAGTCGGGGCGTCGCTCGGCCGGTGCCTCAGCTGCGTCCGGCGCTGCCTCGAAGCGGCGGTAGGCGATCCGCGTGCCATCGGGGCGGTCGACGTACCGCATCGGTTGCTCCGCACGACGAATGGCACCGAAGGGTGCGGCCGCGAGAAGGTCGCGCAGCGGCCCACGCTGGAGCTTGCCCGTGGCGGTTCGGGGAATGGCCGCCAACCTCACGAATGAGGCCGGCACCTTGAAGCTCGCCAGGCGCTCGCGGCAATAGGCGCGCAGCTCCTCATCGGTGAGGGCCGCGCCCGACCGAAGCACGATCCCTGCCACCGGAACCTCGCCCCATCGGGCGTCGAAGCGGCCGGCCACGCCTGCGTCGGCCACGGCGGGGTGGCTCGCCAGCACGGCCTCCACTTGGGCCGGGTAGACGTTCTCGCCGCCGGAAAGGATCAGGTCCAGCCGTCGATCCGCGACCGTAAGGTAGCCGTCGCGATCGAGCCGCCCCATGTCGCCGGTCCGGTACCAGCCGTCGGAAGTGAAGACATCCGCCGCGGCTTCGCCGCCCACGTACCCGCTGAAGAGGCTCGGGCCGCGGACCTCGATCTCGCCGGTGCCGTCGCTGCCGGGCCGGGCCACGCGCAGCTGCACGCCCGGTAGCGCCTTGCCGGCGGAATCCGGCCGGGCAGCCGCCTCGGCGGTCGCCAGGGCCGTCACGCCCGAAGCGGCTTCGGTCATGCCGTACGTGGGCACCAACGGCCAGCCGAGCGCCAATGCCCGGGTGACCAGGTCGGGAGGCACCGGACCGCCGCCGAGAAGCAAGGCTCGCAGGTTTGATGGCGCAGGCTCGCCGCCGGCCGCGTCGAGGAGGCGGGCAAGCTGAACTGCCACGAGGGAGACGTGGCTGACGCGCGGATCCGAGACAGCGGCCAGGAGGGAGGCCGTGTCGGTGTCGCCCGGAACGAAGACCGGCACGCCGGACAGCGCCGATCGCCAGATCACGCCGAGACCGCCGACATGGGCGATCGAGAGCGAAGCCAGCCAGCCGGTCGCCGGTGGCAGAAACGCATTCCATGCAGACGCGCTGGCGGCTAACGCTCCGTGGGTCAGAACGGCGCCCTTGGGCGTGCCCGTGGTTCCCGATGTCGGGACTATCGCGGCGGCGTCCTCGTCTACGCCACGGCTTGGCGGAGGAGACGCGCCCGCTCGTGCGAGCAGCTCGTCCAACGCCAGGACGGATAGGCTTAGTTGCCGCGCCACGTCGCCAGACCAAGCCTCGGTAACGAGGCGCACCACCTCCAGATCGGCGAGGATGGCCGACATTTCCCGTGGGGTCAGCCGGTCGTTCATCGTCGCGACCACGACACGCGCCCTGGCGGCACCGTGAAGGAAGGCGGCGGATCCCGCGCTCGCTCTGGCGAGGAGGCCCACACGGTCGCCCGGCCGAAGGCCGGCCCCGAGCAGACCGGCGGCAACGGCGTCGGCCTTCGTGTCGAGCTGGCGCCAGGTCCAGTAGATCGAGCCGTCGACGACAGCTGGTTCGTTCGGGTGCCGCTCCGCATTCAGGCGGGCGGTCCAGGCGAGCATGGGAACGGTCGGCTCGGCCGGGCTCTCACGACTCATCGGCTTGGCCCGATCTGCTCGACCGTGTAGCGCGCCAATGCCGCCTCGTCCACGGCCAGTTGCGGCGGCAACGCGATCCGGCCGCCGATGACCGAGGCTGGGATTCGCAGGAGGTCGTGCTCGAGCAGGCCGGCCGTCGCAAGGCCGTGGGCCCGCTCCTGGCCGATGAGCGGCAGGTCGGCGCCAGCTCGGACCGCCGCATCGATGCCGATGCCGGTCTCGAAGAAGCTGCTGACGACGACCGGCACTCCGGCGGATGCGGCCCGCCGGGCGATCTCGCGGAGGACTCGGGGTCCGCCGACGCGGGCCGGCTTGATCACCAGCACGTCGGCAGCGCCGGCGGCGAGGGCGGCGCTCGCGGCCTCGTCGGATTCCACCGACTCGTCCAGGGCTATAGGAACCCGGCATTCGCGACGAAGGGCCGCATGACCTTCGAGGTCATCGGCCGCCAGAGGCTGCTCCACGTACTCGATGTCGTAGGCGGCCAGCTCGGCCAGCCGCTCAACGGCCATCGAGCGCGTCCAGCTGCAGTTGGCATCGAGCCTGAGCCGCACCGACGTAGGGATCGCGCGGCTGACCGCCGCGACACGGTCCACCAGCGCGGCGGTGATTTCGGGGCCGACCTTGAGCTTGAGGCAGGTGAAACCGGCGGCGACGGCTCGAATTGCGGCCTCGGCGGTTGCCTCGGCGCCGGCGTCGCTGAGGGTCGCGTTGACGGCGACTGATTCCCGGCTGCGCGGTCCGTTGGGGTCGCCCGAGGCGGCTCGAAGAAGGCTGTCGAGCGCGCCGTCGATGCCCGCAAGGATGGCGCGGCCCTCAGCCCGGGAGGCGAGGAGGCAGCTCCGTTCCGGAAACTGGCCGGCCTCTAGTTCGGCCACTGCCTCTCGTACCGCGGCCGCGAGTCGGCCCTCCTCGAGCGTCGTGGCACCTGGATCGAGGGCGATCTCACCGAACCCCTCGGCACCCTGTGCGTCGCGAAGCCGCAGGATCCACGAACTGCGCGCGGCGAGTACGCCGTGGGCGGTCGCGAAAAGCCGTTTGAACGGCACGACGACGTGATACGCCGTGGCGCGATCGATCGGCGGCGCCTCCAGAAGCATCGCTCTAGCGGCCGACTGCCAGGCCGGCGGCGAACAGGACGGCGAACAGGAGCGTGAGCCGGGCCGTCCCGCGCAATACCGGATTGAGCCGCCGCGGGTCGCCATCGGCGAAAATGATCCGAAGTAGTGGCAAGGCCATGGGCACCGCCACGACCGGCAGCAAGGCCGCCGGCCCGGCGCCAACCGAGGCACCGGCCAGGCGCGCAGCCACCAGCCCGGCCGGCACGACCCAGGCGGCGAGAAGACAGGCGACGTACTCGCCTCGGGCGAAACCCTCCCCGAACATCACCGCCAGGGTCCGTTTTCCGGCAGCCCTGTCGGTCGTCGTGTCGCGCAGGTTGTTCACGATGAGGATGCCGGTCGTCAGGGCGCCCACGGGAACGGCGACGACGAAATAGAGGGCCTCGACCCGACCGGACTGGAGGACCGCGGTGCCGACGACCGCGGCCAGGCCGAAGAAGATGAAGACGAAGACCTCGCCCAGCCCCCTGTATCCGTAGGGGAATGGGCCCCCGGTGTAGCCGAGCAGCGCGAGGATGGCTGCCGCTCCGAGAACGAGGATCGCCGGCCCGCCGAGAAAGGCCAGCCAGACACCTAAGACCGCCGCCGTCGCGATTACCACGGCGATCGCGGCCTGCAGCTGGCGGACCGAGACCATCCCTGAAGCCGCTACCCTCGTCGGCCCGAGGCGGTCTGCGTTGTCGGCGCCTCGGTTGAAGTCGGAGAGGTCGTTGGCCAGGTTGGCCGCCATCTGCAGGAGCAGGGCCACGGCCATGCAGCCCAGGGCGGTATCCAGCCGAAAGGCGGCGCCTGTCGCCAGAGCGGCGCCCAGGCCGACGATGACGCCGCTGACCGAAGCCGGCAGCGTGGCGAGCCTGATGGCCAGGAGCCAGGTACGGAAGCCCGGGGCCGGGGCGGCTCTCATGGACGCCGTGGGAAGCGGGAGAAGTCCGGCTTGCGCTTCTCGAGGAACGCCTTCGAACCCTCGAGCGCCTCGTCGGTCGTGTAATACAGGCCGGTTGCGTTGCCGGCCATCTCCTGCAGCCCCGCCAGTCCGTCCGTGGCCGCCAGGAACGAGGCCTTTAGGAAGCGAATGGCCGTGGGGCTCATGGCCAGGATCTCCTCCGCCCAGGCGACGCCCTCGGCTTGCAGATTGCCCAACGGCACGACCTTGTTGACAAGACCCATCTCGAGCGCTTCCTGAGCCGTGTACTGGCGGCACAGGAACCAGATCTCGCGGGCCTTCTTGTCGCCGACCAGGCGAGCCAGCAGGCCGACTCCGAACCCGGCGTCGAAGCTGCCGACCTTTGGCCCGACCTGCCCGAAGACAGCATTCTCGCTGGCAATCGTCAGGTCGCAGACCACGTGCAGGACGTGCCCGCCGCCGATCGCGTAACCGTTTACGAGGGCGATCACCGGGATTGGCAGCGAGCGGATCTGGCGCTGGAGATCGAGGACGTTCAGCCGGGCGATGCCATCGCCGCCGACGTAGCCGCCTTGACCGCGGACGTTCTGATCGCCGCCTGCGCAGAAGGCTTTATCACCCGCTCCGGTCAGGAGAACGCAGCCGACCGAGGCGTCGTCGCGGATCCGATAGAAGGCATCGATCAGCTGCTGGACCGTCTCCGGCCGGAAGGCGTTACGAACCCGGGGCCGGTTGATAGTGACCCGGGCTATGCCGGTGCCCGAATGCTGATAGAGAATGTCGCTGTACTCGACGACTCTCGTCCACGCTATGTCGGCCATTCAGGCGACCTCCTCGGGTACTCGGACTGGGAGCGACGCCTCCGGCGTCGCGATGAAGGGCAGGACGACGGCCCCGAACCGGGCCGGCGACTCGAGATGAGGGGTGTGGCCGACGCCGTCGATCAACTTGAGCCTGGCTCCAGGAATGCGTGCCGCGACGAGTTCGGCCCGAGCCCGGCCGGGGTCCAGAGCGCCGCACACAACGAGCGTCGAGGCGGTGATCGAGGCCAGGCGGTCGTGGAGCGGCGTCATCGCGCCCTGCCCGGCCCCTCGCAGGCTGGCCGCGAGGCCGTCGAAACGATTGCGTAGCCGCTCGGCGTGAAGTCGCCGCCGCCGGGCCGCGGACAGCGCGGCATGGGTGCCGAAGAGCGGCAGGCTCTCCCAGTGCGCGACGAACGCGGGAATGCCGTCCCGTTCGATCATGGCGGCGAGGGCTTCGTCCGCGGCATGGCGGGCCTCGCGGTCCGCCGGGTCCTCGAACCCGGCCGACGGACTCTCCAGCACGAGACGGCGCACGGAGTTGGGCTCTGCCATAGCGAGCATCAACGCCACACGAGCGCCGAACGAGTAGCCGAGGACGTCGGCCCGCCCACCGGCAACCCGGCGCAGCATATCGGCCAGGTCGGCTGCCTGCCGTTCGACTGCATGGCGGGCCGGATCGGCCGGCGCGTCGGACCTGCCGTGGCCGAGGAGATCGACCTGGATCGTCGTCGCGACTCGCCGCATGGCCGGAATGTGCGGCCCCCAGCTGGCACCGCGGCCGGTGAAGCCGTGGAGGAGCAGCAGAGGTGGGCCGTCGCCGCCGACCCGAACCTCGTACCGGACGCCGTCCACGAGAAGTCGGCTCATGGCCTCGCCCTTCCGTTGATCAGGGCGTCCAGGGCGTTGGCCACCGCGGCCGCGGCCTCTCGGTGCAGGGCGACGTTCCTGGCTCGGTCCGTCTTGATCTCCAGGACGCGGACGCCCGGCGCGCCGATCGAGTCGGCCAGGGCGCGCCGCAGACCGCTCGGTCCCACGACCTCGTGCTCGCCGCCGAGCGCCTGGACGATCGGCCTGAAGTCGATGCCGTGCGGCGTCCCGAACAACTCCTCGAAGGCATCCGGTAGCCCCACTGCGGGATCGTCTGTCGAGGCCTGGGGCAAGAACGAGAAGATCCCGCCACCGTCGTTGTTGACGAGGACGATCGTGGCGGACAGGTGGTGCAGCCGCGCGGCAACGAGGGCGTTCAGGTCGTGGATGAACGAAAGGTCGCCCACGACGAGGACCACCGGCCCGATCTCTGCAGCGGCGGCTCCGAGCGCGCTCGAGACGACGCCGTCGATGCCGTTGGCGCCACGATTCGAGTAGCAGGTGATCCCTCGCGAGCCAGCGGGCAGGTATGTGTCCATGTCTCGGACCGGCATCGAACTACCGGCCCAGAGGATTCCGCCATCGGGCATCAGATCGGCCAGGGGCGTGAAGGGGAGCGGCTCGTACGGTTCGGCCGCGACCGTGGGACCGGCCAGCCAGCCGGCCAACGTTTCGCCGGCGGCGGAGTCGGCCGCCAGCCATTCGCTGGCCCAGGTTGACGTGGGCGCGGCGCGCCCTGCACCGGTTCGAGCCAGGGCCTCGGCCAGGCCGTCCGCGAACGCGGCTTCGTCGGCGTGGACGAAGGTCGCCGGCAGGATGGCCGACTCGCGCCAGCCGCCCCCGCCGTCCACGACCAGCAGTGCCGGCCGGGCGGCCTGGAGCATCTGGAGGATGGGTTTCGACGTCGGCATCGCACCGAACCGGAGGACGATCTCAGGCTGATGGGCGTCGATCCACTTGCCGGACCGGACGAGAAGGTCGCCCCTGGCGACGACGTGCGAGCGGTCGTGCGGCCCCAGGCGAACCTGCGAGAGCGGATCGGCGAGGATCGGGTAGCCGGTCGCGGCGGCGAGGCGGGCTACGGCGGCCGGGAAGTCCGGATCGTCCTGTGGACCGGCGATGATGAGCCCACGCTCGATACCAGCCAGGCGGGCGGCGAGTGATGCCAGCTCTTCGGGAGGCAGCATCGATCGACCAACCATGGCGTCTACGAATGGCTCTCCCGGGCTCGCCAGAAACGCGCGGTGCCGTAGATCGTCCGGCAACGGCCCGAGCGGCCCAGCCGGAATGAGCGGTTCGCGAAGCTCGAAGTTGAGGTGGACCGGCCCGCGTGGAGCCTCGAGTGAGGTCGCGACGGCCCGGCCGGCGAGCGACCGGACGTGGGCGAGCAGGTCCGGTCTTCCATCCAGGACTGGCACTTCGACGGCCCATTTGACCTGCGCCCCGTAGAGGCTGATCTGGTCGATGGTCTGAGCCGCGCCGCGGTCCTGCAATTCTGGCGGCCGGTCGGCGGTGAGGACGACGAGTGGGACGCGACCGTGGAATGCCTCGACGACGGACGGAGCCAGGTTGACCGCGGCGGTTCCCGAGGTGCACAGGACCGCCGCCGGACGACGGCTTGCCTTCGCGAGCCCCAACGCGAAGAACCCGCCGGCCCGCTCGTCCAACATGACGCGGCACCGCAGCCTGGAATGAGCGTGCAACGCCAGCGCCAGGGGCGTCGAACGCGAGCCGGGGCATATGACGGCCTCGCGGACGCCCGCCCGAACCAGTTCGTCGACGAAGGCGCGCAACGGTTCGACGGACTCCGCCGGGGCGCCCGCGCCCGGCGGCATCTCCTTCATGACTGCAGTTCCCCGAGGGCCGAGGCCACGACCTGCATCTTGTTCTTCGACTCCTCCCACTCTCGAGCGGGATCCGAGTCGGCGACGATCCCGCAGCCAGCGAAGAGGGCCGCGGACCGACCCGAGACGACCCCACACCTCAAGGCCACGACGAACTCGCCGTCGCCGTCGGCTCCCACCCAGCCAAGCGGCCCGGCATACCACCCTCGCTCAAAGCCCTCGTGCTCGGCGATTAGCTCCAGGGCGAGCGCCCTGGGCTCGCCACCGACGGCCGGCGTGGGGTGGAGCAGACCGGCCAGGCTCAGGATGCCGGCGCGGTCCCGAAGGCGTCCGGTCACCGTTGTGACGAGGTGCTGCACCGTCCCAAATGTCGCCACTACCGGCGAGATTGCCACGTGGATCTCCGAGGCGACCGGCGAGAGCATCGTCCGGAGCATCTCGACTACGATCTCGTGCTCTTCGCGGTCCTTGTCGCTGGCCAGCAGCTCCGCGGCCAGAGCCGCCGCCTCTGCGGCATCGTCGACGTGGCGGATGGATCCGGCGATGGCGACCGTCTGGAATTCCTTCCCCTGGGTCGAGATCAGCCGCTCCGGCGTCGCGCCGAGGAAGACGCTGGCCCCGCGGGCGACGGCGTATGTCGTCGAAGTGGGCGAGCCCGCCGTGAGCCTCCGAACTGTCGAGACGACGTCGATATCGCCAGGCGACGTCAGATCGAGGCGCCTCGCCAGGACGACCTTGTCCAGCCGGCCGCGGCCGACGGCGCCCGCGAAGCGATCCACGAGCCGATCCCACGTCGTGCGGTCCGGGTGCAAACCCACGATGGTCAGCGGCAGGCGGCCGGTCGTAGGGTCCAGGCGCGGGAGAGCCGCCGCATCGGACACAAGGTCGGCCCAAAGGCGCTCCAGCCTATCGGGATTACCGCGGTCATCGCGATGCTCGATCAGCGAAGCCGTGAGCCAGCGGCCGTCACGCGTCTCGAGAAGAAGAAGCTCCGGGACAGACAAGGAGGCCGCACCGAATGACGACCAGGCCGGACTGGCCGGAGTCTCGCCGGTGAACCCGAGCCCGCCGATCAACAGCGGGCCCGCGGCGCGGCCGGCCGGATCGGCGCCTCCGATTCTGGCGAAGGAGAGGAGGCGCTCCCAGGCTTCGGCAACGGCCCCGAAGCGATCAGGACCATCTGCTCCGGTGGACCACGCGCGGCCCACGCCGACCATCGAGAAGCCGTCGACGGGCTGGAGCCAGAGAGACGGCTCGAGACCCGCCCGCAACGCCGCCTCGAACAGATCGATCGGGTCGGGCCTGCCCGCCTTCGCCAGCGCGAAAGTCGCGCTGATCAACCGGCCTTCGGAGCCACTGACAGGCCCAACCGCACGGCTCGCCAGCGCCTTCATCGACGTCGCGATTGGAAGCGGAGCCGCGTTGTCCGCGACGGTCCGCCGGGGCCCGATCCCGGCCGCCCGGGAGATCGCCCGCGTCGTGGTCACCTCGACCGAACCTCACCCGTGCCGTGCCAGGCCGGATCACCGGCGGCGATCCGCTCTTCGGAGACGCCGACACTGCGCAGCAGAACGGCCCGGAGAACCGGGTACGAGTCCTCCAGGCGTCCCGGCTTGTCTTCGAGCAGCCACCGGGAGACGATTTCGTTGAGTGCGCCGAACCAGGCCCGAGCCGTCGTCTCGGCGTCTAGTGGAGGTATGACCCCGGCCGCCTGCGCCTCCTCCAGGTAGCCGCGGATCATGCCCGTATATCGGGCATGCATAGAAGCGGTCTCGGTGTGGAAGGCGCGCCCGGCGCCGACCGCGTCGATGAGGAGCAGCCGGGCGGTCGTTCGATGCCCCGCGAAGGCCAGCAGCACCGTCCGGATGCCGGCCTCGGCGCGGGCGATCGGCTCCGTTTCGGCCGCAATCGCTCGCTCGACTTTGCCGGCCAGCCTGTCGG
>Ga0209777_10000905_pt1 | contig 45680 bp, 62 predicted proteins | sample FrelakmetHBP12HB_FD_187147 | JGI IMG/M metagenome (GOLD analysis project Ga0209777, IMG submission 187147) | Freshwater lake sediment microbial communities from the University of Notre Dame, USA, for methane emissions studies -HBP12 HB (SPAdes)... | ecosystem: Environmental > Aquatic >... | reverse complement strand
TAGTTTAACAGATAACGAAGGTGTAAACCCAAGAATATTACAAAGAGTTTCGGCACAATATTGTTTACATCCTTTTGTATTTTCACCGGCATTCCAGTAGAAAATCACATCATATAAATTGGTATCCGTTTCTTCCATATATGTTCCTTATTATCGTCTACCGTGGCAACTACCACCGTGACAACTTTCACTTTCTTTCCAATTATTTAATCTGTTTCTCCTACCATTACCATGACAACTTGGTTCAATAGATGTATCTTTTTTGTTCTTGTGACAATCAGGAAGACCGGTAAAACCTTCTGTGATAACACCATCGGGTTGTAGTACTTGTGTTTGTGCTTTTCTTCCAACAGGATTTATTACCGGAGGAAGCACTTTAGAAACAATACCACAAACCCGTCGTACAGTAATATCTATACCGAAGTCATTACAAAATATATTTTTTTCACATCCGCTAGTAAATGGATCACTATCAAAACCCCAATTTGACAGGAATATATCTTTAGCAAAGACAAAACCTTCTTTCTTGCTTATTCCTTGAAGTTCAGCAATTCTAAGCTTATCGATACCAAGATGGTTTGCAAGATTTGCCATTTCTTTTACATGTTCGAGAGTACAAACACCGCTCTTTGAAAGATTACAATTGATTCGAATATTCATTGTAGGATTCTGATCTTTCAACCATTTTACAGTATCACGTATTTCATCAAATGTTATTTTATATTGATGATAAAGACCAAAAATTGAAGTGTTTACTTTCTCGCTTGGACTATGAATAGAAATATTCATTCCAGAAAGAAGTTGAAGATTTCTAAACACTGCTGATGTAACACTTAAAAGAGATCCGTTTGTAGTAAGATAAACTTTTTTAGTTTGGGTGATTATGGGAAGAAGATCACCCAACTTACTATACATGGTGGGTTCGCCACCAACAAGTAAAATATTATCAGCACGGTGATTACAAATAATTTTTGCTAATTTTTTTACAGAAGCTTCGCCCTTAGGAATATAATGTGTATTGTTTCGTTGAACACAAAATACACATTTTGCATTGCAAGCATTAGTTAAAATAACATCCAAACATTTTCTATATTTACCAGAACATGGATTGTTTGAATTACAGATACTTTCCTTTGTCATGTTCATGCCCTCTTCTATATGAATTCTGTACTTGAAGATACCAAAATAATATCTTCAAGTACAGGTTTGATCTAATCAATTATCATCATCAACATCTGCAGTGATTAAAATAAATTGACTCTTCTGCATTGATAACATAATATATAGTTCAAGTGCTCCAATTCCAAAATCAGCATAAGTGTTCATCATACTAGTCCAGAACTTTGTTCGAACAATGCCATCAGCAAGCATTTCTGATGATGCCTTGATCTGTGCAACATCACTCAAATCATAATCAAGACCTTTAAATATACTATCAAGATCATGGGTTGTTTCGTCTGCTGGTTGTATTCGTTTCCACAAAATTACAAAACTTGCTGAGCTCGAGTTACTGACTAATGAGTTTCTTGTTTTCATTTAATTGTTTCCTTAGGTTGTTTAATTTGTCGGGTGGGAGAAGAATACGATCAATGATGGTATTAATATCTGGAATACGTTTAATGTTTTGTAAAAGATGTTTGGGGACATACGCCTCGTATTTTTCATTAGATGGTAGTTCATAGTAATTGCGCAGCTTCATATCATCCAAGCCAATCATCTTTGAACTCCACCAAGCTAATAAACCTGAGCCACAAGCAGGAATACCGTTTTTCATACAATTACACGGAACACTTCCAGCTGAATCTTTTGGTATATGGTTAATGATCGTGTGATCACAAGATGGGGTTTCCACTGTTGCGCGATCACAAGAAATAGTCAAACAATACACATTTTGAAGGTTAAATTCTTTCATTAATACATATTGCTCAAATTTCATAATATTACAAAGGGAATACAAAATTTTAAATCTATTACCAACCAAACTACCATATTTAGCAGCACCAAAACACGCGTCTGAGAAATATTTTGAATTGTCTGGATACGTTGATGCCTCTGACATACTCTGCCACCCAGCAACAAAATATACAGTATTATAATTATGTTTCATTATTTCTGCTTCTGCAAGTGTAAACATCACATTCTGCATAAGAAGATTTCGACACGGATGCCATGCAGCAGTACTTTTAAGTCCAATTTTTGTGCCTGTGATTGTTGGTATGTTTCGATTTGTTAACATGGAAATATTCTTGACATCAATCTCTGTATAAATTGATTCAAGATTAAAAATTCTTAAAGGAATATTTAATTCCTTAGTAATATTTTTAATTGCAAGTTCTTCCGCTAGTTGTGATATTGTTCCGTAATTAAAATGAACAGCAATTATATTCTTATATCCGGCGAGCTGAATTAAGGCTAAATTAATTGTGCTATCGAAGCCACCACTACCCGCAACTAATACTAATTCTTTTTCAGACATTCTGACTCCTCTATGAGTTGTTTAAATTGATTTATTACTTGTTCTTTATTATTAATCCAATCTTTTTCAGATACCCGAAAAAGATTTAAATTTTCTTGCTGATAATCTTTATTTTTTTGATTATCTTTTTTTATATAACATCTTTGATTATGCCATTTTTCATCATATTCGATTACTAAGTTTAATTCTTTAATATATCCATCTGGAAAATATCCTATTATTGGATAATTTCTTAAAATAATATATTTAGTATGTTTCTGTATCGTATCTAAAAGGTTTCTTTCTTGAGAACCAATTCTGGGGCCAAGTGGCTCGCCATTTAATTTTTGAGTTTGTACCATTTTTATATAATTTTCTCTACATATTTTTCTACCATTAAAAGTTTTAGAAAAATGATCTTCTCCATATTTTTGACTACATGTTTTTTTTGTTTTATTTTTAATTTCAAGTATCTCTTCATCGGTTTTATTTTTCCATGAACTGCTCATTTTTTCTTGAATTTCTTTTGATTTACTAGGATATTCATATCCGTAACGTTTTAAATTTGTATATTTTGATTTTTCTCGAATTTCATTCGATTGCATTGGACTATTAACACCCCAATTTTCAAAACATGTTTTTCTTTTCTTTTCTTTAATTTCTTTTGACTTACTGGGATTTTCAACACCCCAATGTTCTAAGTTTGTTTGAATTTTCTTTTGTTTAATTTCTTTTGATTTATTGGGATTTTCATATCCGTAAAGTTTTAAATTTGTTTGTTTTTGTTTTTCTTGAATTTTTTCCGATTGTAGTGGATATTCATAACCATATTTTTCTAAGTTAGTTTGTTTGATTTGTTTTTGAATTTTCTTTGATCTAAATGGATTATCGATTCCATATTTTTTTAAACATGTATTGATTCTTTTAACTTTTAATTCATCAGAATTCGCTACACATTTTGGACTACAATATTTTAAATAACCGATTCGTATATTAGAGAATGTAGTTTTATTTTTACAATAACAAATTCCTTCGTCTTTTGTTTTATGATATAAATCATAATATGATTGTTTTGATATTTTGTGTTTTTGTACTATATGACTACTAATTCCATTAAAATCTTTACATCTCTTTCCACATATCTTACAAACCAATTTATCATCAACCACCGGATCAATCATTAAATCTTTATCACCAAGACATAACTCATTCTCTTGGTGTAATGTTTGATCTGATATTTTGTCGTTCATTATTATATTTGCTTTCTAATAATTCGATTGCTTCTAATACAAGCTCATATATTTTCTTATTAGAAGCAATCGCTAGAATTTTTAAACGTTGATGCATCTCTTCGTTGATTCCAATACTTTTCATAATTATACCCGTATACCTTTATAATTTATTCATTTGATTTTGCAGATGAATCGAAAGTATTACCAACAATATATCTTGGCGTATATTTGGTTTTACGCATGAAACCACTTTGCAAATCGATTTCTCTGATTGCGCCACCGTCCAAAAAATGATGATAGTATAATTCCCAAATATTTACTCCATCTCTTGTTACGCCCAAATCATCATATATTACTTGACCAATTACATCATTTTCACTATGCAACATAAAACCAATTCCACGAATATAACCATGTGCAATTTGAAGGTGATCGTTAGCAACAATTAAAGAATCTTTTTGCTCGTCGAACATAATTGTCGCGAAACCACCACTCAAATATTCCATTGTATTCTTCATATTTCTACGATGCTTTATATAGCTACAAAGAATACTCTCACTATCAATTTCTGTCTTAAACTTATACTCTCCAGTCTTTATAGACCAATCAATTAACTCTTGATGAATCTTTCGCATCACTGCGCCATTGTGCACAACTACAAGTCCATTTTCTTCGCTCCATATTGGCTGCATTGTTTGTAAAATTTTATTTGAATCAGTTGCGGATTCGGTCTCTGGCGCAGCTCGTTGCAGCCCGAGTAATACATCTCCAATGTTCATCTTTGAATAAATTTGCTTTACTTCTTCAATATTTTCAGGATCGGTGTAATTCTTTGCACTCTTATGAACAACTTTAATTTTTCGACCATCTTTACCATTACGAATCCAACAGAAACCAAAACCATCATTACCTCGATTCATCATTCCTTTAAATAAGGTATCAATTACTTTAAAATCAGGAACCGATTCTTTTGCATAAAAACCACTTATACCACACATCAGATCTCTCCTTAAGTTATTGTATCTCAAGTATAACTCTTCTTTTATGTTATCAAATCTAAAATTTAAATAACATAAAAGAAGCTACTTTATATATACTCACAGATCTCCTTATTTACAATCTAACAATGTTCCATTCGATCGGCACAAGTAGGCCTTAGAAGAACAATCATTAAAAAATGATATTGCTTTCTTCCATATTGAAAATTCGTGTTTGATCCCATTTACTTCAACAAACCATTTCATCTTGTAACTCCTTTTTATTTTTTCACAAACCCAAAAAATTATTCTAATTCAATGTTTTCATGTAAATATAAGCCTAACGGATAATCTATCCCATCAACTTCAAACATAATTTTTTGATATTCTATATCTTCGATATTCATCCATACTTTATTTATTTTCTTTCCCTGAAACGAGCGAGCAACTTCATGATGGAATGATGGAGCATTATGTTGAACTATACTTTTAATTGTTTTACCAACATAAGCTTGGTTTAGAACATCATAAAATGTCATACTTTTATTGCCTCCTCGGTTATCCTTACCCAACAATCATCTAACTTATGAGCATCCCAGTCTTTGCACTCTGGTAATGATCGAAGAAAATTTCTAACATGCATTCCTTCTCGAAAATGAACTGGGTGTGGTTGCAGATTCAAACATCTTCTTCTGTTCTTCTTCTTTCTGAAGTTGTTTAGCTTGAGCTAAAACTCGTTCAGCATCTCGAATTTCTTGATCGGTCATCGTGTTGTCTTCTCCTTAAAATATTTGATGGGTATAGACTCAAATGAATCTATACCCATCGCAAGCAATCAATGATTATTAATTGTCTCATGTGGAACATTTCTAAAAATATCACCATGTTCCATTGTACATCCAGTCTCACCATCATTATCGCTATAACTGATAATAAAAATAAAATTTCCTTTATTATCATCTAAGAATGCCCGAGCATCTTTCATAGAAAGTTCGGTTCGAAGATTATCGGTTTCAATATGAGATAAACTATAAAATTTTTTATATCTTTCAGAATAATCTAAATATTGTTTATCAGTATCTTTAAATTTTTGAAGTTCTTTTTCATATTTTTCAGATGCCGCTATTTGTTCTTTTGTATAGAGCTTCTTTGTATTATAATCTGTTCCACCCTTAAAAGCGTGAAAACCAGGATGTTTCGGACCTCGCTTCATAATTTCGTTTTCTTCAGCTCTTAATTTCTTACTTTCATTCTCTTGCTTGATAAATTCTTTTCTAAGTTTCTCAAGTAAAACAGGATCACTTCCACAATATTTAGTTATTGGATAATACCAAGAACCGCCATCGCTATCTTGTTTTTTACCATCCCAAAATGAATTTCTAGAATTAACGTCATAAATAAGACGACTTTCAAATTGTTCAGCTATGGTCTTTATAGTAGCTTTCTTACAATCTTTACCTGTTAAATCATTAAAGATATTCTCACTTATTTGTTGGTAAGATAAACCATCATTATCATAAACCGATAATCCACCATCTTTACCTTTAAACATGAATTCTAATACATCTTTTGCTGATTTAGGTTTTCTGGGAAACGCTACAACGAAAGATGATGAGCTGCTATTGCTAACCAAACTATTTCGTGTTTTCATTTTAAGTATTTCATTTGGTAAAACGTTACTAATTCTTCTGTTGTCATTTTTTCAAATGGTTTCATCAAATTATTAATTTCGGTTACTTGAAAATTTTTTAAAATTTCCTTTTTCAAACGATCAAGAACTGATTTTCTTGCAGCGTTTGTAAGAATATAATCAGGAATATTAGCAAATCGATTAAGAAATATTTGACAATTTTTATCTTCATTGTTTAATAAGTTCTTAGCAACACCGGGATCATATCCAAGCTCATCACTTAGATATTTCTCAATATAGTAATCACTAGCGAGCCTACTAAAAAAGATAATACTAAATGAAGATCTGTTTATCGTAGTCAACCCATCAAAGAATACTCTATCACCACGGATCATACTATCCATAACGAATTTTTTATTCTCTATTGAAATAGAACCTGGATTCAATGGTATTGATTTAATGTAGTGAAGATCAATATCTTCATCTTCCATTTCTTCAACTTCTTGGTCATTCATTGATAACTACTTTCATCCTATCATTTTCCAAAGATCATCTTCTGAAATGATTGTTACACCTAATTTTAATGCCTTCTCACTCTTACCTGAAGTACTAGATGGATCAGATTGAACTAAATAAGTTAATCCAGCTTTAACTCCAGATTCTGCTTCTCCACCATTTTCTTTGATAATTTTTTCAATTTCTTTTCTGGGTTTTGACATTGACCCAGTTAGACAAAACGATTTACCGGCTAATGAACCAGTTGTTTCTTTTGTATCCACGACTACGACCCTTTTTAATAATTCATCTATAGTATAAGACATGTTAGCTAATCCATCAATAATTTTTGCTTCGGTTAAAGCTTGAATACCATCCATTGAAAGTAATTGACTCTTTCCGATATTTCTTACTGCTTGTAAAGTTTTAAACTTTTTAGCAATATTTCTTGAAGTAGAAGTACCTAATCCACTAATTCCTAAAGAATCTAGAAATACGTTTAGTGGAATATTTTTCTTATCATGAATAGCGTTATATGTTTTTTCAGCAGAACGATCTCCGCCAGTAACTTTTTTAATTTGATCTTTCGTTAAATCATAAAGATCAAAAAGTTTCTTAACATACCCAGCCTCACACAATGCAGTAACAATACCTTCACCAACGTCCATAATTTCTAACGTTGTAATATAATGTAAAACATTCTCGATGAATCTAGCTGGACATTCTGGATTTACACACCAAATACTAACCCCTCGTTTATCCCATATTACATTTTGATTACATGCTGGACACACAGTTGGTTGAGATTGAACCTGTCTATTGATTGGTCTCTCAACAACTCTAACTACTTGAGGAATAACATCTCCAGCTTTTTCAATTAATATTGTATCATTAACAGCAAGATCTAAACCAGCATATAAAGATGCATTGTGTACTGTCATTTTACCCATCATTGAACCACCAAGGGATATTGGTTCAACGTAAACCACAGGTGTTAATTTTCCTGTCCTACCCACCTGCCAGCTAATAGAAAGAACTTTAGTATTCTTTTGCTCTGGTTTAAACTTGAACGCCATTTTACCACGAGGACACTTTTCAGTCCAACCAGCATCTTCTTGATCAGAAATATTATTTAATGAAATGACAAGACCATCAATTTCAAAATCAAGAGCTGATCTATTAGTTTCCCATGCACCAGAAACAATTTTAAAATTAGAAATATCTTCTAATTGCCAAGTTATCAATTGTATCTCAGGAAGATTAATATTAATCCATTGAAGTTTATCAACTTCAGTTTCAAAAAGTCCATCTCTTATTACATCATAACAAATAAAACTTAAATTCCTTGAACCTGTGATTGCTGGATCTTTAGCCATCAATGATCCGCTAGCTGCGTTCCTTGGATTTGATAAATTCTCAACACCCAATTTTAAAAATTCATTAAATACTGAACGCAACATTAAAATCTCACCACGAACTTTAACGGTTAATTTATTAGATAATGTTTTAGGAATAGATGTAATTTGTTTGACATTGTCAGTAACATCTTGTCCAATTAAACCATCTCCTCGTGTCGCTGCTTGAATAAGGTTTCCGTTAACGTAATCTAATTCAACAGCAAGACCGTCAATTTTGGGAGTAACAACAACGTTACCTTTTGTATATTTCTTTGCCCATGCTATAATAGCATCACATGAAGTATCTTTCTCAAGAGATCCCATTTTTTGACTATGAACAACTTTCTTTCCATAGGATGGAGCGCCAATACTTTCAACAGAACCACCTAATGATTTGAGTTCATTAATAAGATTATCAAATTCAAAATCTGTAATTTCTGGTTGTGATTTATTGTAGTATAAATCTGAATGATACTGTATTAAATTCACTAACTCTTTTATGCGTTCCACAACAAACTCCTTTAATAAATTTCAGCTTCAACTAACTGACGAGGTTTAATTTTTTTCTTCCCATTCAATTTACCAACACTTTCAATCTTATTTAATTTCTCAAAACCACCTCTTCCAAGTTTTTCTTCAAGTTCATCATATTCATCTTCTTCAAGTTCATCATATTCATCTAATACATCATCATAATTATTATCTAAGTTATTTCCATCAGCATTCATATACCCAACGCATCCTTTTTTCTTTTTTATATAATACTTATTAATGTAATAAAGAAAGGGTATCTGAGACTTGGTTAAATCCCAGATACCCTCTAATTTAATCTAATTATATTACTTCTAAGTATTTAATTTGATTACTTCATGGTTAGTGTGTTGAGGAGCGCAATTTAAAAAACTATCGGCGCTCTTTTTAATAAAATTAAAATTAACCTCAACCCGACGCCACAAAAAGCAACCAAATCAAATTACTTACGCAATTTAAGTACAACATTACTCGATACTGCGACTACAACATTCGTAGACTGAGTAGTCGAAAATGTTGTATTTGTCGATGTTACCGAAACTGTATTTGTTGGCTGTGCATACACCGCAACAGCAACCAATACTAAACACACCGCGAACAATTTAATGATATGCATTGTTTTTTTTATTCTTTCTTTTCTTTTAATTTTATGATTTAAACGGTAGCAGTTGCTGGTGCCACGGGTGCAGCAGCCTTGGGCGCACGATGCTTAGTATTGATATGATCATTATCAACCGAAGCCTTGCGAAAACCCTGAAGGTCAGCGCGAAGTTCCATCGACAGCTTACGAGCCTGAAGAGCAGAAATCTTATTTTCTGCACCGGTGGCGGCAGCGGCTTTGAAAGCCTCGAACTTAGTATTAATTGCGTCCATCGTCTCTTGGTATGTAGCCATGATAACTATTCTCCCTGTCTCTTGTTTTGTGTTTCTTTGTTTAATTAAATTAAATTAATAATGAAAAGTAAATCGAATTAAATTGTAACGTTTAAGTCTTGTGACAATGTATTCTCATATAAATATCTCGACCAGCGAACTTTATTTGCTCTTCAATTTCATCAATTTTCCAGGTTCCCTCGGATTCAATGTATTCGTATGCTAATTTTGGAGTCCATACGCTAACGTGAGGATCTGCACGAAAATTGCAAAATTCTGTATTAATGATTAACTTGACATTCAGATCATTGATATGATTGCCTGGTAAACCTCTGTTCTCATATTCGATCAACATCTTAGATAATAAAATAGCATTCGGAACTACAATTGTCAACTCAGCATCCTTATTTGTCAAAACATTAATACCTTCTAACAATCTTCCAATCTCGCCACCAATATAATCCATATGTTCGAAAATCCTCTCAGCGAAGACAGCATCAAACTTATATGGAAATGAATCAATGAAATCAAAAATATTAGATTGGTGTAAATATTGTCTTGGTTCGACAAATATAGTTGTAAATTCATTAACAATTGTTTCCATCGATGTAACATTTTTATAGCTTTGATCGACGTGAACCGTCGTCATGTATTCTTCATATCGTTTAAAATCTACTTTACCTGACCCGAGATTCAAACAACGTTTATTCGAATATATCATCTATTAACCATCCTTTTTGAATTCCATTAAACATAATTTTGATTTGAACTTTATGTATTACATCTTCTGGAATTTTACCAGCCTTATAATTTGTAAATTTCATAATTGCTTCTATCATTAAGTCCATCGAAATATAAACGGTATTAAACGTAGTAGGGTGCAAATCTATTCTATCTAGTATATACTTTACTACTACATCAAACTCATTATCAAATGCAATATCAATTAATTTAAGTCGTTCATCTGCTTCAGCCATTAATTCTTTTGACATCTTACCACACTCTTCACATTCTAAATCATCTGAAGTAACTGAAATATCTTCGGTAAGTTGTGTTAGAACTTCTTTACCTTTGTTCCCAAATTTTTTTTCTACTTCTAACAAGATCTCATTACGAGTCAATGTTTCATAGTAAAGCTCTCGTTCGTTAATGAAATCTATAATTTCTGATTCTTCTTTAGAAATTGTTTCCCTAAACATATTTGTATTATCTTCTTCTAACATTTATTTCTCCATAGTAGGAACTGGAAAAAATTTATCATATCGCTCTTTGGGTAAACCGGTATGTAAATCTAAATCTTGATCACAAGACATACAGGGATCTTGCATCCATCTACCCGTATTATTTGTACATTTTGGACAAGGTGGATCTTTTTTTATTGGTAGTACTTTAAAACTTCCATCACATGGTCTTGATGTTCCGTTTACGTGCATAATATCTCCCCGTTAATAGCATTCAAGATATATGGATCTTAAAAAATCCGCAAAATAATGGTTATAGTATTTTATTCTATTGATAGAAGATAGTGATACAAAATCTGGATCTTTGATTTGTATATCACCTTTATGAGTCAACACGACAAAAGTATTTTCTTCTCTTGGAATTAAGAACAGTTTCTTATTCTCTGTATTTAACATCTCTTGTTTGATATCTTCCATCTGTTCAAATAAGATGGATTTATCATAAAAAGTGAAATTAGCAAATTTTTGATAAATAGTATCTAACTCATCGTAATAATGTGATACTCCCTTTACCGTTACTTTTCCATTTGATGCGTATAGATACTTTATTCTATCAGGTGTCAAAATCAAAAAATCTATGAGTTCTCGCAACTCTAGTTTGATAAACTCATCATCATTATCCAATATCTTCTTGATGATACAGCCATCTCTTTGAATGGTAATAATATCTTCATCGACAATATTGTTTTCTTGCAGGTAGAATTTTATTAAATTATCTACTGATGCTAAAAGAAATTCTGATAAGTCTGAATTTCCGACTTGTTGCTTTCCCAAGAAGATGCTTCTCTCGGTTTTATTCTCAAGATCCACATCTTTGAAATCATAATGCTGTTTCTTTAGAATACTGGGATAAGCACTTCTGATATCATAAGAATAAGCGTCGCGAATTATTAATGGACAAGTTTGATTGATCATCTTATATATTCTCTATAAAGACTTTGAAATCTGAAATTACTTTCTCTTTATTCTTATTCCATTCTTCCAAATAAATAATATGAAAATTACAATGAAATTGATTTTGTAGTTCTAATTGTCTTTTTAAATCATAATCAACATACTGTTGATTCTTATGCCATGGTTCATATAACTCAACAATTAAATTAAGTTCTTTAATATATCGATCTGGAAAATACTGTAAAAATTGTTGATCTTCTAATAGAAAATATTGACATTGTTTCTGTAACTCATCAAACACAACATGTTCATACTTTCCTTTGTTGGGGATCCACCCAGTGTTGTTATGATCTCTTCTATATTTTTTCATAGACATACTTTGTTTATGAATTGTTTCTGGTTTAACTTTTTTTCCGATATGAGCTTTTGAAATTGCGTTTCTATGTTCGGTGGATAATGGTTTTCCTATTTTAGAAAGAGCAATGTTTACTTTGGTTTCTTCTGATCTAGTTTGACCTGTATTTTTTTGAATCATTTTTAATATTGATTCTTTTGAGCGTGTTGTACCAGTTTTTCCTTTTGCGATCGCTAATTTATGAGATTCAGAAAAACATAATTTTAATCCTTGTCTGTTATGACCATGTAGAAATTTATTTTGTTGTTTAGTATTATTGTTGAATGTCGTTTCTTTTCCACAACCACATTCACATAATTTATGTATTTCGTTCATGATAAGTCTCTAAATTTTTTGGAATTTCTTTGTTATACTTTCGAAATAAATCAACTAAAGCTTCACAAATCAAACTTCTAATTGATCTAACTTTTTCTGCGGAAAGTACTTTTAATACTCGATGAAGATCTTCATCTATTATCATTGATTTCATAATTCCCTTTTACTAATAACTTTATAATTTATTCATACTAAAAATGAGATCGTTGACAGATAATAATTAAATTATCTGTCAACGATCATTATTCAATTATAGAGCTAAAGTATAAAGCAACTCTTTTTCTATTTTCAGTAAATGATTTAAATCATACACTTTGGACATGAATTCCTGAATACCAGTCTTGATCGTTTCCTTAGTGGTCATATCTTTAATTGCATTATAAAGGCGGGGACTCACTTTCTTGCAATGAAGCTTAATAGTATCAACATCTGCAAGATTCTGAGTTACAGTCTCATCAGATACACGGATAGAATCCGATGTCTTACTGCGACTATAAACCTTAATATTTTGAATGGTGTTGTTTGTGTCAGTTGTGACTTTGCTAATATTATTTTTACCCACATAATATCGGCTATTTGCACACTTAATAACAAGACCCGAGCTCTCAACTTTAATGGTTTCAGGAACTACGCCCTGTTCAATCCATAAAGTATTGGGTTTCTCAAAAAGAATTAACTCAGCATCCTGTTCTACATTGCTCACAAACATAAGATACTTGCCCGCTGGAACACGAGAAAACCCAGATAGGTTTGTGATACCAGCATTGATAATCTTATCTTTATGAGTAACGAGAAAATCATTCAAACTAACGAAACTACCAGTAGCAACTTCACCACCAACAGTTGTTTCTACAGCAACAGCTTCTGCTGGAGCAGCCACAGGTACTGGCACTGGAGCAACCTTAGGAGTCTTAAGTGCCTTACCAGCAACAGCTAATGTAGCAGCATCAACAGTTTCACTAATTTCCTCAGTATTTAACATTTCATTCAGATTTCGTTCGGACATTGTGATGTTTCCTTTTATGAGTTGTAGTAACAATTAGATATTAATCAATGACAGGAATTCAGATCGAGTATTAGACTGAGTTTTAAATTTTCCCCGCATTGCAGATGTAACCATTTTCGCAGTATAATTCTTTACTCCACGAGATGTCATACATAGATGTTGTGCTTCCATGATGACACCGACGCCTTGGGGTTCTAGAATTTCTACTAGCTTATCTGCAACCTGACTACATAATTTTTCTTGAATTTGAAGACGACGACTAAAGAATTCAACCAACCTAACTAATTTTGAGACGCCGATAACTCTTTTACTAGGTAAGTAACCAATATGACAAATACCAATGAATGGTAGCATGTGGTGTTCACATACCGAGTAAAATGAAATATCTTTACACATCACAATTTCATCTGTTTGGTCACCGATGTTTTCTTCAAAGAAAGTTTTAAATTTACTTTCATCTTCATCATAACCCGAATATATTTCAAGCCAACTTTTTACCACACGATATGGTGTATCTCGCAAACCTTCTCGGTTTGGATCATCACCAATCAATTTTAGTATAGCTTTAACATGATTAATAGCTCCGGGATATTTCATTTCTAACTCAGATTTAATTATATCCTTATCAGAACAAGACAATATCTCAGCATTCGTTGCATCATCACATTTTTTACTCGTTGTCATCGTTAGAAATTCCTTCCGATAATTCTTCGTCCATTGGAAATTGATCTACCAATGAATCATCATAAACAATTTTTTTGTCACTAATGACTGTGCCAATTTCTATTGGTGCAGTTACATCATTAACACCTTCAATAACAGGAATTTCTTCTCGAGCATTCTCAGAAGATAAAACCCGTCTAAGATTTTCAATCGCTATCTCTGTTTCATCCTCTTCTTCAGGTTCTGGTAAGAATTTATTCTCACCTTCAAACAATTCATAATCTAAACCAATAGATTTTAAATTTGTTTGGAGCAACCTAAGAGATTGTGGAACTTCATCATCGTCACTATCTAGCAACAAATCACTATTACACATTTTCTCAGAAATATATTTATTCCTAAGTTTAATAGAATCTGATTTAACAGAAATAAATTCATTTAAATTCTTTTCAGCTCCATGACCAATCACTGCCCAAATTTCCATTTCACCGAGGCGTTGTCCGCCTTTTCTAGATTTACCACCTAGAGGTTGAGATGTTTTGGCGGAATATGGACCGATGCCACGATAAGACATCTTATCTTGAGCAATATGATTAAGTTTCATAAAATACATATAACCACAATTGATTGGGTTTTGAATGTTCTTTCCTGAAATTGGATCAAACACAATCATTTCGAATTGGGTGTTGGTGTATTCCATTGCTTTATTTAACTGAGTCCATTTAATGGATTCAAATGGAGGCTGAATAACAAAGAAATTATCAAGACTATCAATAAAACTTTGAATTGGTAAGCTATCAAAGATAGTCTTCATCTGTTGATAATAATTACCATTTTCAGTCATATCGATTATCTTAATATACTCTAAGATATATTCGTAAATTTCTTTTTGAGTTTTCTTCTCATCGTGCATCTCTCGAACTTTTTTCTTCAAATCCATAAGCGACATACCAAGATGTGCCTCATAGACTTGACCAATATTCATACGAGAAATAATACCAAGAGGATTAATGATAATATCAGCTCTTCGACCATCAGGCAATACAGGCATTTCTTCAATAGGTGCAATTTTAGAAATCACGCCCTTGTTGCCATGACGATTACCTAATTTATCACCAACTGTTATTTTACGTTCATAGATAGCAGTAATCTCAATTCTAATTCCATCAATATACTCACCTTTAATCTTATAGTTATTCTTTTCGATTTGATGAATTTCAAGAGTATCGGTAAGTTTATCTAATTCTTCTTTAGTAAGATGACTAGAAAGTTTCTTAATAATATCAGTCTTCTTCATCTTTTGAGATTTAATCAGTTCTTGTATGAATAGATCATACTGAGGAAAATTCTTGTTCCATTTGTTTGCATAGATTTTAATATCTACAATCTTACAATCTTCAGGAACACATTCCTCTGTTGTAGGTTCAAACATCACATCATCAAAACCATCAGTATCGATAGCTTTAATTTTTGCGTATGCATCCCCTCGTTTAAGAACTTGACCAATTTCGGGTAATGGTTTATAATTGGTATAATCTGTTCCTTGATTCATCAACACTTTATTTGGTGCTAGTTCAATCGTTAAGTCTACATAATGAATACTAGTAAAATAATCTTCATCAGCAACTTTTTGAGAGATAATAATACCATCTTCATAATTATAACCATACCAAGGCATTATTGCTGTTAAACAATTTTTCCCAAGTGTAATGTTGCCATTTCTAAGATAATTAGACTCAGCAACGATATCATTCTTAGAGAAGGAATCGCCAACATTATAATAGACTTTATAAAAGTCTACAGTAGAGATATATAGTTTCCTATATCCAATATGAAATGCCTCACAAGTCTTATTGTCATATTGAACGCAAATAATATTATCATCTAAGTAAATAACTTTACCATTTCTCTTTGCTTTAAACAAGAAAGAGGTTTGATCAGTATACATTCCTTCGACGCCACTCTGAATAAGTGCGTTGTCAAATTTCTTTAACATGATTGCATGACGTTGTTGACTTGATGACATTTGTAATCTTGTCGCATCATCATGTTCAAGGAATGGTACAAAACTTTCAGAGACAGAATTAATAACTTTTCTTTCTCTAGAATGAAATGTCCCGTCTTCATTGAATTCCACATTAGGAATCAAATATTGAATTGTACCACATCCTTCGCGGTCAGCTGTGTCACTTGGATCTATTAAATACAACATTGAAGGATGAATCTCTCTAAGAGATTGTGGAACATTTGCTTTTTCAAAACCACCAGATCCACTCAATGAAGTTCGTGAAAGAATTGCCAATTCTGAAAGTGGATTCAAACTATTGTCAAACTGAACAATGTTAGATACATTGACATTTGATAAGATCGCTTTAGAATTAACAGAGAATTTTAACTTTCTATTCTTTCGAATAGAGTTAATTAAATTATAAAAATCCTTCGCTAGGTGGACAAAAATTACTTGTTCCACAAATCTTATTCGTTTGTTAGCATAATCAGAATCATTCGCAATATCATTTTGAATAGTATATAGAAACTCTTCAATAATATTTTCAGTGTTAAAATACTTCTTACTAAAAATATCAATCTTAGTAATCAAAAGAACATCTTCAATGATCTTAGAATCGATTTTTCGTGGAAAATATGTTTCCAGCAATCTAGCTTTATCAACAGAAACATCATTGAGTACTGTAGTAATATCCTTAATCAAAAGATCAATATCTTCATTAATTACTGGACCGATGTACTCATTATTTTCATTCAGGTTAAAACGAATCTTAGTTTGTTCAACACCTAAATAAGCAATAACAAGTTTAGCAAAAGCAAATTTCTTACCAAAGAGACTAATCTCATAAGAAAATTTGCGTCGTGTTCCAGTTTTCTTTTCAAGCATGATAGATTGGATATTTGTCCTGATCTTGATAATACCAGGTCTCTTTATTACAGGTTTATCAAACAACTGGTATATACAAACTTTCCAATTACCACTAATGAAAAAGTGGTTTTGTAAAAGCCATGGTAAATCATAACTTAAATCAACATCTTCTGTACCTTCTTCATTTGTATATGTCAAGTTAATATCAAGAATTTTACTTTTGGTTCTCTTAACTTCAGCTGTTTCTTTTTCTTCTTTATTTTTAATAGTAATAGATCTGATTCGTAATCCATAATCTTCACCACAGGTAAGCATTTTGGTGATATTGTCAATTATGGTCTCTTCGTTCCACTCGGCATTTCTGAAATTATAAACATTAATATTCTGAAGTTCGTAACTAGGAACTCGAAGCATGTGATATCTCCCCTTAGTTGATTTCTTGGTCTAACAGTGCGATAAAGTCTTTGAATCTCTGAATTTCTTTTTCTGGATCTTTAAGAAATTCTTGCTCTGGAATATAATAAATCATACACCCCAACCAGTATGCTATAGTTAATTGTCTTTTTTGATCGTTATCACTTAGTTCGCCTCTATATTTACCGCTACGTTTAAAGTGATGAGGTTCAAGAACATCAACACACAGATTATATTTTTCATAATATCTATCTGGCCATTTACCACATTTTAAAAACAATTCTCTATTATTACTGATTCCCTTTATATTAATGGTTGATTCTATCTGATTAATGATTGATATTTCATTATTACCAACTCTTGCGCCAAATGTTTCTCCATTCGATTCATGCTCTTCAATATATTTAACCATAGCTATACTATGTTTTAATCTTAATTCCTCTGTACATTGACAAGTTCCTTTTTTTCCTTTATTCCATGGAGTTCTACCTTTTAGTTTTTGTATATGTTCATTTGAAAATTTTTTACCAAACATCCCATTTTTATTACCACTAACTGCTTTAGATATATTTTCTTTTCTTTCTTTCGTAAATTTTATACCTGTTCCAAATGCACTTATTTTTCTTTTTGATTCTTCTGAAAGTTTCTTTCCGAGCATTCCATTCGAACTTGGTTGATGATTTGTAATAAATCTATCATATTTATGTTTAACTTTTATTCCACAACCACATTCACACAACGGATAATCTAAATTTAAAGGAATACCCAATTTTCTTTTTAAATTATTTTCTCTTTTGGTTCGTTGTCTTCGTTCTATCATTTCTGATGTTCGTTTTAATCCTTTTGGACTATGTCCATTAACATAATCATTTATTTTCTTTTTATCCCAACTAAGTTTTGTTTCTTTACCACAACCACATTTACATAACTTATTCATAATTCGACCCATATATTCTATCTAAAAATAAAATCATTCTAAAGAAGGGGCGGTTGCAGTCCCGCCCATTTCATCATCAAATCTTATTCAATAACATTTTTTCAAGAATACCATCTGTTGAAGTTGTTTGATTCAAAATACCCGCGACAATATAGTTATAAGGCTTTGAAAATGCAAGTGCTAAAAGGAAGCTTTCCCTAGAAGGCACATTCTCAACCGAAACCAATTGATAATTTTCAGTATCTCGATTTGGATGCAATCTCCAACGCATTGGACCAATGCGCATTAATTGGGAAACGACCAGCTCGAAGTTAATTAACAATAATACTCGGTGTCTTAAATAGACACTAAACAATTTCATAATTACATCAGAGAATGATCCATCAGTTGATCCATGCAATATGCGGTTTACAACTGTCAAATCACTCGTAATGTCCTGATGACTTGCATCCTTATCTTTTGAAACAGTGGCGACACCACCTGTGTGGAACGTGCGCAGAACTAATTGTGTTGACAATTCTCCAAGAGCCTGTGCCGCTAATACACCAACATATTTTGAATGGACTTTCTCACTCATCTTGCCATAACATGTTTTACATATTCTAGCTGATTTACAGAAAATTGGCGAACGAAGCTTAACAGTCTTACCAAACAATGTGTGGTAATTGTCTTCATTAATTAGCTTCAGTACAGTCTCACCGGTCTCACCAGTTACAGCCATGTATCGATGAATCAAACTTCTAGCAAGCTTAATTGGATCCATCTCTTCATACTTGTGTTTAAGATGATCTTTCATGATCTTCCGTTCAATCGGGTCTTGAATATGAACAGTTAACTCATCAAATTTAGAATCATTCATTAGTTCTGGAATTTTGACTTCAAAGTAATCTGTCGTACCACAATCATCTTTCTTTTCATCAAGTTCTAGATTGATAGTACAATAAACTAATTTGCGGGTTAAATAACCAGATACTGCAGTATTAAGAGCTACGTCAAGTAATGCCTTACGAGAACCATAACATGATAGAAAAAATTCATCTTTTGTCAAACCGTGAACGAGATTATTCTTAATCGGTGTTTCTACCATCTCGCCCTTAGAGTTAGACATATAACCTCTACAGAAGATCAATTGATTTGCTTGTTCCCAAGAACCACGTGATCCAGATTCAATAAAATCTTTGTAGGGGAAATTCTCTTGAATTTGTTTCTTGATGGGGTGATCAGCAAGTAAATGAAATTTTTCTTGTGGTGTCTTTTCGGGACTATCCACAATTTCAGAAATTACATCATAAATGCCTTCACCACTCAAATTTTTCAATGAGAATGTGGTGCCTCTAATTGTGGTTTCTTGAAAACCCAAATTTTTCATATTATCAAGAATATTCTTGACTATTTCAGGCGGATAGACCTGAACCAGAATATTCAAAAGAATGTGTAATTCTTTCTTATTAATTGTTCTATCTAAGATTGGAAAATTATCAGGAAAAATACTATTAAATTTTGCTCTTCCTGCACTAATTTTTAAACCCTTATAAATAACTTTATTAGTTTCATCTGGTTTTGTTAATAGATATAACCCAAGCAAAATATCTTGATTCGCACCAAGAATCATCTTACCTGTGGATGGAGATATCAAATTTTCCAAAATAAATATTTTCTCTTTATTTTCAATTTCAGTTTCGGGATAAAGAGAAATATAAGCAGCCATTTGATCTCCATCAAAGTCTGCATTATATGGTTCACAAACCATCGGATGAATTTTAATGACATGATCTGTATTAATAAGAATTTTAAACGACAACAAACCCATTCGATGCAGTGTTGGTTGACGATTTAAGCATACTAATTTATCAGCAGTAACTTCTTTGACAATATCAAGAAGAGCAAGATCTTTCAACTTAATACATTCATTGACAAAATCAATAGTTGGATCATATCTCACAAATTTTCGATCTCTATAATTTTTCATTTCCAATAGTCGATTTACAATTGGAAGTTTAAATAATTCCAAAGCTATGATATAAGGAATAGAACACTCATCCACTAACAATTTTGGTTCAGGACTAATAACAGCTCGAGCTGAAAAGTCAATTCTCTTACCAAGAATTGAACCTCGAATTAATCCAGATTTTTTAGAAAACTTTGAGAAAATGTATTCATAAAAATTAAATACATATCTCTGCTGATTTCTAAAATTAGTCATATGAATTTCTGAGTTTTCATATGTCGTTACATCATTCTTAACCATCAGACTATTATTTAAAATAGTCATATAAAATTCATTCATCTTATCACGCATCTGTACATCTTTAGTTTTCGATACAGGTCTAAACTCAGGAGGACATACAATTATATTTGTCATAAAAAATTTACTAAGATTACTATTAATAAAATTCCATGTTGTATTTGTTTCCATCATTCTTTCAGATTCAAACTTAATTAATTCATATATTCCGGTCGGTCCAGAATATAAAATTGTACCCTCTGGAATCTGAGGAACTTCATTTTCAATACTTGGTTTTTTAACCATGATATATTTTTTAGAGTCAACATCAAAATAATAACCCATAATAGAATTATTAAAAATCATATCATGTATAATATTTCCGATTGTGGTTTTACCAGCTTTCAGAATAAGATAATACATAATTGGATTAAGAGCCGGAAAAGGAAGAGCAATCTTTGCAAATTTCTTTCTTCTCAAACTCGAATATCCAATTTCGACTCCACATTGACTACAAATCTCTCCAATCTTAGATCTACCCCAATAAACACCACAACCACAAGTACATGTTCTTACTGGGCCAAATATTTTTTCTGAAAAAAGACCATTTGGATGAAAACCTCGTTTAGCGTAAATCTTATTTGTGGTAATCTCTGGAAGCGTATCACAGAACTCATCTACGTTAAAGAAATTAATCTTCATTACTTGATATCTCCTGATGGGTTGCTTTAAGAAGCATGTCGGTTAAACACTCTAACACACTAGTCTTAACTGATTGATCATATGATTTCTGAATGTTCCCAACCTTATCATTAAGGTGTTTAATGAGAACCGGAAGAATTTCTTCCTTAAATTCAGATACCACAAACTTTTGAACTGATTCTTCTAATTTTTTCTCAAATTCTGTTTCAATCCATTTTTGGATAAATTTCTTATTTTCTCTTGTAACAATTTTAGACAATATTTTTGCTATATTATTTACAGAAGATTTATCAGCAGTAACTATTTTCTTTTTCTTTTTCTTTTTCGCCGTCATTGATTATCTCCATTATTGTATTAAATTCGTTTAATTTCATATAATTAGAATCTAAATTAAACTGAGATAACATCTGTTCAATCAAATTAAAATTTTCTATCGTGAATTTAATGTTTCTTAGATCACTATCAAAACAAAATGTTTTATAAGAAGGATTGAGATTTGGATGTTTACCATCGCAATATAGTTCTCTTATATTATCATCTATTTCTATTCTAAAGGAATTAATCCCATAACCAAGATCTATTAATTTCTTTATTTGATCTTGTTTTAAAATATGAAATATGTTTGAGTGTTTAATTGCTGTACATGATATAAATTTATGACAAATAATAAAATCGTTCTTAACCGAATAATAATCAATATTTTTAATCTGATTCAATATATCTTTAAGAGTCCCCATCTTTAAATTTTTTATCTTTTCAGTTTTTTTGAGCGTCCATAAACTACTCATAATTTTTCTAGATTCATTTAAACCAATAGATTTCTGTATTAAATCTTTTCGAATCTGATCTACAGTATCTTCTAAATTAGTTTTAAAATTTATATTAGAAAAATCATAATTATATTGATATAAAATTTTTTTAATATTCAATTCATGCTGCATCAGTCACCGGATATATTTCTAAACTGGTAATAGAATTTTCATTAATTTTATAACCCAATGCACATTTTCGATGTGGTAAATTACTTGATAATTTCAAAATTTGATTAATCAAATTTTGAAGATCATTAGATGAAATCGTAATATTGTTTTGTGTTGGTGTATTAACAATAAAATTTCGAGTCAATGATTTTCTATCAAACAACTTAGATGAATCTCTTGTAAAAGAATCTAAATTAACGATATCATGTTTAGTTCTATTGTATACCATTTACACCTCCGAATATAAGATATGTTTTTCAGATTTTTTGATATCATATAATCTTAGTTGAGGATAGAAATACTCATCGTTAATAAGATAATCAATAATAGTATTGGTTGCTGTTTCTATAAAATCTGGATTTTTTGAATAAATGTATCTATAGTAATTTTTACCATTTGAATAGTTTTTACTACTATCTATATATAATAAATGTCCATCTAAAGATAATTTTAATTTAGAGTTTATTTTTGGTACTTTGCAATCACGACAATCAATAATAAAACCGAGTGTATCTAATGGTTGTAAAACTTGTTTTTCATATGCACTAATAACCAAATCTGGATTTATTTTGTTACATATAAATTTTAAGACTTCAACCTTTAACATACCAACTTCACACAAACTAAATGGATAAATAGATTCATTAGAACCAGAACTAATAATATCAAAATCATAAATTGTTAGCTCAGAAATCAATTTTCTTTTTGCTAGATTTAATGCTAATGTTGCTCCAAGAGTTCCACACCCAACAATTACTGGGTTATTGATCATTTTGGCGAACCAGAACTAATCTTTAGTAATAATCTATAAACTTGTGTAGAAGAATCATATTTATAAACACCTTCATCAATTATAGAATAAGAATTCAAATTAAGAAGTTGTTCTTTAACATCATTAACCAATAATAGTTTATCAGTATCAGATTTATCGTTATTATAGTTTAATTCAATACAAACTAAATTAGAATCTGGAGAAAGTTTAAATTGCTTTCTTACAGATATATCTGTAGATGCAGGAATAATTCTTTTAAACTTAATACCAATACTTTTAAATGTCTTAGCAATATCATGTCCGCGTCGAGCAGTTGCTCGAATTGTATCATCAATTTTCATATCATATTTAATTACTGTTTTTTGTTCAGTTTGATTTTGTTTGATATTTGTAGATCTACTATCTCGGGCTTGATTTTTTTGTGTGTTATCCATGAGTCTCCTTATAAAATTACTTCATAGTAATTTTTAGTGATAAAATCAGCTACACTAATTGCAATATATCTATATTCTCCTCTATTTTGATTTAAAGGAATTGTAATTTTATCATTATTATCAATATAAAATATTTTCTCTACTTTTTCATCAGTATAATCAACTTTAACTTTTTCATCTAAAATTCCTTTAATAACACTCTCTTTATACTTAGCTTCTTCAGTATAGTTTTTAAAAGTATAAGTAAAAGTTGAACTTGTAAAAATTTGATTTGGATGCATTCCATGGTATCCACAAACCATTCTTATTAGGAATTTATCTATCTTCGGTCTAGCTGTCAGTATAGACCATCGTATGTCTAATGAATCTGGATTAAAATGGTGCTGTCGGAAGCACAACTTGGTATTGTTTAAAAAACCACTCCAGTTGTCGCTTCCAACAAGCGTTCCATCAAAATCCATCAGATACATTAAACTAGCGGATTTTATAATTAAAGATGTAGGTGACATTTATTTATCATCTGTATTTGTTGTATTTTCAACGGGAATTCTTGCAAAACCAAAACGCTTATCATGGTAATGAATAGCGGTTCTAATATTATCTTTAGTCATAACATAAGATAAATTATTTTTACTGTCTTTAGAAATTTCGTGATTATTAATTTTAATTGATATATCAGCAGCAAGAAGCGAATCACCAATACCATCAATTAAATTCATTAATCCATTACTCTTCTTACTTTTTTTATTTTTATTTGCTTTTTTCATTCTAGTTTTAGCTCCAGTTACAAGGTAAAAACTCTATCAGGTTCAACATTTTCAGCAGCTTTGTGCGCAATTAAAGTAATATTCTTGCCCTCAGATAAGATTCTAGATGCTTGACCAAACGCTTGACAGCTATCATCATCTAAGCTATCTAAGACTTCATCATAAAATACATTATGGATTTTCTTTCCATATAATCTTTCAGCTAAAGATTTTAGTGCTTCCATACAACACAAATCAACTAATCTTTTTTCGCCACCAGATAATTTCTTATGACTATTTGTACCTTTGATATTATGAAGAATATTAACATTAAACTTATCTCTAACATCACCAGATTTGGTCATTTTCAAAGTATCAAAAGAAACGGTAAACATTCCAGGTACGATCTTCTCTAAAGCTTGAGCAACTGATTGATTCATATGCGGTATTGCCATATCAATCAACATACTCTTAATACCAGTATCAGAGAATGATTCTTTCCAAAATTCTAAAATCTTGTTCTCTCTTTGAATTGATTTTTTCTTATCTGTTAAATTCTTTAATACGGATTCATTTTCAGCAACATCAAAACTTAATTTTTGAATTTGAGTATCATCATAAGTAAAATTTTGACACTCAATAATTCGCTCCATACATATTTTTAATTCAGTATTTAAAGTTTGGATAGATTCATTTAGTTTAACTAATTCTTTTTGCTGAATTTCAAAAATTGCTAACTCCATATTAATCTTATCAATCTGAGAACTTAAGATTATTTCTTGACTATTAAAATCAAGTTTGCATTTTTCACGTAGAACATCATACTTTTTAATATGTTCTTGTGTAATAGATTCCACATCTTTTGTATAATTATATTCTATATCATTAAATTTAGTTTCTAATAATTTATTGGTTTCTGAAATTTTAGATTCGATTGAAGAGCATTTTTTCTTTAACTCAAAAGTAGCTGCTTCTTTTTTATTCAGCATCTCATGAATTTCAGAATCTATTCTCTTCTTATGATCAACAATTTCAGATTGAAGCAATTCACGTTTACGAATTAAAATCGATGATTGATCTAATTTTTTATTGATAATTTCTTGAATTTTTTCCGTATAACTTATATCAGTAGATGATTTTAATACTAAAGCTTCATCATACTTAGATTTAAGAGAATCCATTTCTGTTTTATGAATCAGAATTGTAGAATTCATCTTTTTAACTTCGAGTCTTGACAAATCAATAGATTGCCTAATCATCTTTGTGCTTTCAAAGTCTGTAAATGGTCTATAGCACTTTGAACATATTGATGTTGGCGCATTTAACTTAGATGTATCTTCATTAATAATCTTTTCTAATTCAGAAATCTTAGATTTTAATCCAGCAACTGTTTCTTTTACCTTGGATGCTGAGTTCATAAGATCTTGAATATTAGATTCTATGATTCTAATTCTTTCTTTTTTCTCTGTTTCCATACTAACAGTAGAAAATAAAGAATCTAATCCACTAATTTCTTTATTTACAAAATCAATTTCTTTTTGCTTTTCAATACTGAAAGAATTATGATCTTTAAAAAGAGATGAAGTATCAAATTGTTTTTCAGTATTAGAAATCTCAACAAGAATAGTATTTAATTGAGAATTAAAATTAGCTGATTCCTTATTGAATTTATCGCCAATCTCTTTTCTAGTTTGCGATTTAATAATAAGAAGTTCAGATTTCTTTGTTGAAATATCTAACTCTTGTTGTTTATTTAATTTTGCAATTCCATTATCTATAGTTATTTGAATATCTTCTTTTTCAGATTGTAATCTATAAAGAAGATTATTTAACGAATCAACTTTATTTGTATCAAAAGTATTAGATGTCTTTTTATCTTGCTGTACTTGAAGTTCATTTTCTTTCTGAACTTTCTTCTGAATTAGATCAGTAAGAATTATTTCATTATTACTAACAGCTTTTTGTTTGCTCTCAAGAAATTGTGCTATCGATTGTTTCTTAATATCTACAGACGTAAGAATTGTATTCAATGAAGAATCTACTGAAATATTCTCTTCGTTTATTTTCTTTAATGATTTATCTACATTAGTATAAAATATTCGATAATCTTGAGTAGATAAGATAGCATCGAATATCATCTTTTGTTCAGTATTGGTTAAAGAAGTAAAAAAATCTTTTACCTGTTGAGTGAAATATACGGTATTCAAGAAAACATCCCTTGGATACAGTAAATGTTCAATCATTTCATAAGTTTCGGTTTTTGTTTTACCAGAAACATCAACTCCATTTTTTAATAAAAAGAATTTATTGTGAAACTTTCTATGCTCTTGATATAATTGAATTTCATAATTATCGATTTGTTCACCATCAACAATCTTGAAATTTAAAACTATTTCAAGATCTTTTTTAACTCTATCATTGACCATATCTGCTATAGTCAATCTATCGCCTTTAGTGGATCCATCATCACCATACAATGCCATACATACAGCTTTTGGAATAGTAGACTTACCAGCACCATTTTTTCCTAAGATTAACGTAAAGTTATCTATAGGAAAATCCATTTCCATCTCATGATGACACCGACAATTCTTAAGACGAATTTTTTCTATATAAATGTCTTGCATTATTCATCCTTATGTAATAGATCATACTTTGAAACTAAAGATAAATATTCTGAGCGTTCAGATTCAGGAATTTCTTTAATCAAAAGATATTTCTTAAGTTGTTCTTCTTTAGTCATTGAGATAGTAATTCCGCGATCGGTAATATCCCTATCATGTTGTTCAAGAACTAAAACGCCGCCAGATACTTCTTCTTTAATTACTTCTGATGTCTTATTTCTAATTCTTACATTATGACCATTATTTTTTGCAATCTCTGCTTGTTTAAGAATTTCAGCTTTATTAGAATCTTCATTGATTGTAAGTTCAATAAATTGTGGGATGCCTGCATTAATTGGATATTCTGCAACTTCTAATGTCTCATCATCAAATATTATATATTGCTTTACTTCGCCTTTATCATTCCAATCCTTTGGAATAAGGCTTCCTGGATAAAATACGTTAGTTATACCATTTGATAAGTGTTGTGGTTTATGATAATGACCTAACAAAACAAGTTTAAACTTAGAAAGGTCTTTAATTGATATTTTATCTACTTTACTAAGACCTGATTGAAGATGTGCTTCATTTAACCCAAGATGACTAATCAAAATATTTGATCCCGATACTGATTTAATTGTATCTAAAAATTTTTCTGTGAAAGGTATATAAGTAATATTATCAATTATTTCTGGACCGCAAGTAAAACATTTTACGTTGGGATATTCAGAAAATACTGATATTGCACTCTTCTGCAAATCGCCAGTAGAAGATAAATCATGGTTTCCATTCACAATTCTAAATTGGCAATTCTTTCGTCTGACCAAAAAATCTTTGAAAGCATCTTGGGCAATGGTATAAATGATGCTTTTATCATTAATTACGTCGCCTAAGATATCAAAATCAAAAATGTTTAGTTTATTTACAGTATCTACAATATAATCTAATGATTTAATAATATAACCTAATCGTTTTGGTAAACCCCTTTTATCTATTGTATCTGATTGAAATCCAGAAAGATGAATATCACCAATTGCACATCTGCGCATTTATTGATTCCTTTTTAATTTTTTCCTTCATCTAACATTTTTAAAAAATCTTTTAGTCGATAAATTTCTTTCTCAGGATTTTTAAGAAATTCTTGATCTGAAATATAATAAATCATACAATGTAATTTTCCGGCTATTATCGATTGTCTGATTTGATCATAATCACTTAATTGTCCATCTGATTTTAATTTATGGTGGTTGTTTGATTCAATTACTTCGATAGCAAGATTATATTCAAAAAGAAAACCATCTATTGATTTTCTATCGATTAAAAATGATATGCACCAGTGGTTTCTATATATTTTTATGTTTAAAACTTTTTCGATTAAGTCAAAAATATATTTTTCATTTTTGCCTTCACCAAAACAAACTGCTCCATTTATTTCTAAATATCTTTTCATAGATATACTTTGTTTTTTTCGTTGCTCTAATGAATGTTTTTTTCCTTTCATTTTTGCTATTGTATCTGGTGAAAGTTTCTTTCCAATATGAGCCAATGAATTTTTTAATTTAGATTTTTCAGTATGATATTTACCTTTAAATGATGATAGTTTTCCGGTATAAAGATCACTTAATTTTTTTCTTACTTCCGGTGTCTGATGTTTTCCTTTAAATCCAGATGGTATACCAATATGACTATCACTAAATTTTTTTCTTATTTTTTCCGAATATATCATTCCTTTATTACCTGGTGATTTTCCGATGTGTGATTGTGATATTTTTTCTTTATGTTCATTTGAACAGTGTTTTCCACGACCACTATGTCCTCGAAGAAACCTATTCTTCTCATTGGTTACTTCTTTACCACACCTACATTCACAGAGTTTGTGCACGTCGTTTCTCCAATAAATCTCTTAAAGCTTCTTCTACTAATTCAATCATATTCGTTTTAGTTTTAACTGATAGAAGTTTTAACTTCATATGTAATTCTTCATCGTTAATTATTAAACTTTTCATGTTATACCTCTATAATGATCCAACTTTATAATTTATTCATATTTCCTAAGCAACCATCTGTTTAACTTTTAAGATGGAGCGCGCAGAGGGAATTGAACCCTCATGTCCAGAATGGAAATCTGGAATTCTGCCATTGAACTATGCGCGCAAACACTTCTACTAATAAAATCACAATCTATTAGTAGAAGTACGAGTAGTATTATTTTTTCTCTTGTAACTTAAGCATGATCTTATCTCTTGTATTCTCATCATACTCTCGAATATTCTGAACAGCATCAGCTTGATCTTCTGTAATAAATTCTTCACAGCTTTCGCACATGAAAGGAAATTGATCTATCCACTGAACTTCTCCACACAATTTACATATATAAAGTTCTTCTTTATCTTCATCAATAGGAGTATCATCAATAATATTATTGATGTTATCACCAACGACTCTGTTTTCTTCCCCAAAGAAAGAATCAAAATCCATCTGATCATTACCCTCTGTCAACAATGCTCGATGTCTGAAATCTCGACGATCACCCCAGATAGGATTTCCGTGACTGGGATGAAATTTACCATAATTATCTAATGTTACACTTGTGGTTGATGAAGGCATTTCAACTTTTGTAATTTTAGCTAAGATTGCATCCTTGTTATTCAATTCAATAATAGGATACATAATCTCTGGTACTATAGGAATTTGTAATCTAAATCCACCATTATCAAAATTATAAATGCCCAACGTAATCTCATTACTTACATACAATAATGAAAATTCAAAATTGCTATTAATATATTGTCCATCAGTTCCACTAAAACTTTTACATCCATTAGGGTGCCGATGAATCACTCCATTCCACTTTGGATCAGGCGGTTCTTCTTGGAAGTCAATACTTGCCCCACCAACCTCTTGTTGAGGAATATAGAAATCTTCAGATAGAACCAATTTACCATTTTCATTCATTTTTCCACTAAGAAACATCCCTACTTCCATTGTTCCCATTCCAGAATTAATGATTAATTTTTCAATACTTCTTATAACAATTAATATTTTGTGTGGAATCAAACATACTAAAGGAAGAGTTAAGGGTACTCGTTTTTGATTGATCCAAGTACCCCTTTCTCCACTAGCATTAACATTTTGAGTTTCTGCTGTCACTTCTTTTCCGACAGCATCTTCACTATCGCTTTCGAAGTTAAGTTCTTTCACGCTCATCAGTCATTTCCTTGTGTATATGTAACATCTACGAATTAACTTTATCATAAATCATTTTTATAAGATCTTTAACATTAAAAGTTATAACCTTATTTAATCTTCCTTCAAAATCAAATGGATTTGTATTACTTAACGTATCTATTTTTTCTTCTTCATCTTCTTGTTCTTCTTCTTTAATTGTCAATATATCAGTGACAACTAAATTAGCTGCCAACTGAGCAGGACATATAAATGATGGGGTATGTTGATAACCATTAGCTCGACCCCATACTGCTGTATTTCTGGGGTTTCCATCAATTGTCGCAGACAAACCATCATAACCCACTTTATAATATTTAAATGGAAATTCATACATATCAGTATATACATCATCTCGACAATCAATAATTACTCCATTTGATAATAATTGATTCGAATTTTTAATATATTGTCGACTATTCCGATATGTTAACTCTGCAATTTCTAACAATATATCTAAATTTGTTTTTTGTTGATATGTAGTTATATCAATAATCCGTCGTTCTAAAATTAAATATTTTAAAGCATCTACTTTAAAATATCCAATATCACAAATTCTAAATGGTGTTCTATTTAAGTTACTACTTTCAACAGTATCTGAATCTATTAAAAACAATCGCTCAACTCTACCAGTTAGTGCCATGTTTAAAGCAACCCAACTTCCAATTCCACCAACACCAACTACAATAGCATAATCAAGATAAATTAATTTAATATCCTGTTGACGATCAAACATTTCTTCTTCTATACGTTCACTCATGTTGTTTTAATCCTATAGTAGATTACTATCACCCAGTGCTAATTCATGTGTATCAACACGATTAATTGATGATGTATTTGCTGTAATGGTATCACCATTTGAAGTATAAAAGACAACCGGTCGTCTTTCACCAGATTCTTCTACAAGTCGAATATTTTCAATTACATCTACATTACTGGGTACCACATATGTTGGAACAGAAATCTGTTCTTCTTCAATATATGAATTAGAAACTTCAGTTACTTCAGTAGGACTAGTAACATTAACAACAGAGGCAACAACCTCATTATTATAAGTAACTGGTATTTCTGAATTATTTTCAGCAATAATCTCATCAATTTCATCTTCATCTTCATCTTCGTCAAAATTAACTTCTTTAATTTTGGGTTGAGTCTTTTTAATTCTCCGTCCAGTATTATCAACACATTCATCATTGAGAGATAAAGAACGAATTTTAGTGGAGCATTTAAGCAACGCATCTCGATCAGCACTACTATATGCTGAATCATAATTAATTATATCTAATAATGATTTTGCTCTATCTAAAGCATCTTGTATTTCAGAAACAGATTTTGAAAAATCAATAGTAAGATCACCCATACAGACTCTACTACCGCTTACATTAGGATGAGTACCCTGGCATCGCATTATTCCATTTTGATTAATATATAATTTTATAATCTTTGCTTTTCTCTGATTTTCTGGAATTTCATATCTCTCTTCTCTCCAGATAAAAGTGGAAGGAACAATATTGACATCATTCATCCACCATACATCAGTAGAATTTGAATTATCTGGAAAATTAATAGTAACCGGAGCCCAGCCAATCATTTCTAGCTTCATTCCGATTCGCATTCCTTTAGCAAAACCTTCATCAAAAATTGATTTTTCTAATTGTTTGTGTTTGTATAGAATATCTTCTAAAATTTGAGTATATGTATATTTATCATTAATACCAAAGACAGTTCCTTTTATAGCTGATCGAACAGTTTCATCAATATGATGTTTAACCTCTTGTAAAAACTTTTTAGGAATATCTTCATTTGAACTACTAGTATAAGAATAAAATCTTCTAGAATAGTCATCTGAATTTATAATTTTGTTAATTGCATCTTCTTCGACTAATTTAACTGTTTCATCAGTATAAGTACGAATATTAATGTTTTCATATTTTTGTAATGTAAAATTAAAACACTTCAAAAGATTCTTAAGACATCTTTGAACTGCTTCATCATTATTGGTTTCTAACATTTTTGTAATTGTTTGGCGTCGAATATAAAGAATACCGCCAACAGCAGATATAGCTAAAACACAATTTCTATCACCAACATAATAAACTTCCCAAAGACAATCTATAACAGAATCATATCTAAGAGTAGTTAAACACTCTTTAATAACAGTACGCATATCATTAAAATTAAGTGTATAACCTTTAATTTTAATATTTCGATCTATATTAATTCCTAGTCTTTTGGAGTTATACTGTCCAGTCCAATTTGAATTATAAATATTCTTAAAGTAATTTTTAAGAGTATCATTACCACAACTATGACTAGAATCATAAATACTTCTGCGAGTAATATGTTTAGGGGTTAAATCACATATTCTAATATTTGTATTACAACAATAATCTTCACTGCTCCATACACACGCATCATGTTGTGAAGATTGTCTAAATTTAATTTTCTGAAGTGATTGATATACCCCATTAGACCTAATAATTCCGGTACCAATGGAATTTATAAAATTAATCAAATCATTATTTTCTATTATGACTTTTCGAAGATTAGCAATAAGTCTTGGATCAACAGACTCGTGATTCATTGTTTTCCTTTAGAAATTGAGTTTGTTATTCAGTAAGAGATTGTATAAGAAGTTTAAAATTAGTGATAACTTGGTTTTGATTTTCTTTCCATTGCTTTTCAGAAACACGAAAAATGATATGGCCGAGAGATGCTAAAATAAGTTCTCGATCAATATCTTTTTGAATATAGATGGTCATTTCATAATCTTCGAAATGAATTCGCTCATCAAATTCAATAAAAAGTTTTAATTCTGGAATATGACCATCTGGAAAGAAACCAACCAAATCTGATATAGTATGATCATTTCGAATAATATTATATGATATAAAAGATTGAAAAATATTTAAACAATTTCGTTCCGAAATACTAATTCTTGGCGACAATGGTTCATTATTATCTAATTGATCTTTAACCATTTTAATATAATTAATTCTTGCTGTCAATTTTCCTTGTGGTGTTTTTCTCCAATTATCTTCACCAAAATTTTCTTGACATGTTTGCCGATGTACTTCTTTAACTGTTTCTGATCGCATTGGATATGGAACACCAAGATTTTTTAAACATGATTGCTTATGAATTTCTTGAACTTCTTTTGATTGCATTGGATGAACGGTATCCCAATGTTCTCTGCTTGTTTGTATTTTCTGTTGTTTAACTGCTTCTGATTGATTTGGATTTTCAAAACCAAGATTCTTTAAACATGTTTGTTTAAATTGATCTTGAATTATTTTTGATTGCATCGGATATTTGTGACCATGATTTTCTATCATTGATTGTTCATATTTTTTCCTATATTCTTCTGATTTGTGTGATTCGGATATTCTTGTTTTTTGATCGATGGTTCTTTTTAATCCTTTATTTCCCAAATTTGGTTTATTGTGACCATTGATAAATATATTCTTTTCACTGGTTACTTCTTTTCCGCAACCACATTCACATAATTTATGTATTTCGTTCATGATACTTCGCCACTAAATCAATCATAGCTTCTATCAACAAATCTTTCATTGTTTTATTTAAATCTACTGATACATGTTTAAATTGTTTAAATATGTCATCTGGTATCATCGCTATAATTTGGTGGTTTTTGATTTCATTCATATAAATATTCCTTTTATATTTATTCTATTGTAAAATGAAAATAATGTTATAAATACAAATTGACCCCGATTACACACTAAAAAATGTATAATCGGGGTTTAAGTTATTTAATCAATTAAGCTGCTTTATTATGCTTCTTAATCGTCATGAAAAGAATATGATCATCCTTAATCACCACATCTTTATCATTGGAAACTTTACGATTCTGCTTAATGTCATCAACAGTAAAAACTGTGAAATTGTTATCAAGAGCATACTTGCGGATGCAAGTTATGACATCTTCTGCAGTTTTCACAACATACTTTGGCTCATTATTGACAACGAAGAGCTTCTCGTCATTCTCCATACGGATCTTCTTGCCGTCGGGAGTTGTGACGCGCTTCATTACCTTATCCTTGATTTTGACCGAATCAACATGATAACCATGAAGATCGTTGTTCGAAGCCTCAGGAAGCTTTTCAGCAACCCTTTCTGAATCAACAATAGTTACCTTTTCTTTCGTCGGTTCAACTTTAGCAACCTTCCTGGCGGCTACTTTATAAACTTCATAACGACCAGACGAATCAATTTCAATCGAACCACTATTTACCATCGAAGCAAGCAAGTCTTTAATAGCTGCTGCTTTTGAGTGACCAAGATTTTTAGCAATTGCAGTAGCAGTGAGACCATTAACATTCCCAGATAGGGAATTCAGAATATCACGATCTGTTGACTTAGGCATTTTGAGCTGTCCTCTTCTTGTTTCTCACAGCTATCTTTTTAGAGATAGACAGTGGTATTGTTTCACCTGCGGTTTGACCCATTTGATATGAATCAACCTCGGTACGCGCGGTTCTAGAAGAAGATTTTTCTTCCTCCGCATCGATGTTATCAATGTACTCTCTAATCTTATTAACTTTACAATCTTCATACTTCTTATACAACTCTACACTGAAATTCTCTGAATTGATCTGTTCTTCTATCTCATCATCTATCTCTTCTAATTCCTCTTCATCTTCTTCAGTTAATTCCCTATTGGAAATATCTAAATCAGCAAGAGTTCTTTCGAATTTATCAGAGAATTTCTTTTCTACTTCTTGAGCTCGTTCTAAAATTTTGGTTGCACAACCATCAGCAAAAGAACGCCAATACTTATGCTTTTTACCATATTCATTAAAATGCGCAGTAGATAACTTAGATACCGAATCTTTTAGAAAGAGAAATAATTCTACTGAGGATTCAACATCTACAGGATCTCCAATAAAAACAATACTTAAATTTCCATAAGTACTATTGGTTCTTGGTGATCGCTTAATCAAAGTTTTTGTTTCAGTAATAGTATTGACAGATTTTAATAGCGTTTCCATCCATTTAGGTAAGATATTTGCAACAAACTTTGCTGCTTCAGATTCTATAACATCAAACATACCAGCTTCTGACGTTGTATCATCATCATAAGCTATTATTTGACTCATTGTCAAATGATGTTTTTTGAGAAGTTTCTGAGCCATAACAAATGCTGATTGTATCTCACCCTCAGATCCATTATTATGAGGATTTGCTAAATTCAATAATTTCTTAATCTTATCTAAGATGTGTGGATCTTCGGTGTTCATATATCTGTCTTACTAAGAATACCATCTTTGACAGATGAATTTATTGATATTTGCTTTTGGAATTTTCTACCCTCTTCAAAAGCTGTTTGAATGATTTTTTGAACTAGAGTATATACTTCTAATTCGTCTTTTTTCAGATCTATATGTCTCTCTACTTCAGTAATAATCTGTTCAATTTCTTGAGATGCATCGTAGTTAACGACTATTTTTGACATTCTTTAAACTCCTTCTAATATACATACATCATTTTTAAACTCCTCAAAAATCCACTAATGCTGATGAAACTAAATATTCGACGGTATCATAATAGCTTAAAAATCATTGGAAGAAAAAATGACAAAAGACTTTAAAGATTATTAATCTTTAAAAGTAATCTATTTCAAAAAAGTTGAATAGATTAGCTTACCATAAATTAATATATATTGTATTTGTTTTTTATTCAATGTTGTGGTAACGAACTGAATAAATTATATGAGAATTATCAATAAATGTTTAAGCGAATTTTACCCAACTCATCCATCTGATACAGTTGTCAAAAATGAGTTTTATCCTAGGGGTTTAACAGAGAAACAAATATATCAATACTACTTATCTATAAAAGATAAGATGTTAAAATGGATAGATGGAAGAAATGTTGCTTTCTTAATCAAAGTTTCGAACGATCAAACTGTTATGATCAGAAATCAAAGGGGTCATCCAATATATTTAAACAGTGAGAATTTTGAGGATCTTATCACCGGAAGAACAAATGTTGTTTACGTTACTCATCCGGAACTTACTACTTATTGGATTGTAGATATAGATGTCGGACCTAATCTCACAATGAAACATTGTCAATATGCGCTTAAGATATTAGAACATGAATTAGAAATTGATAAAATAGACAATCTCGGAACTAGTCACTATGAAACTTTAATAACTAGTCCAAAAGGTGTTCATCTTATTGGTCACCTAAAACACGGAAGTAACATTGATTTACTAAGAGCTGGATTAAAGAATGAACTTGAAAAAGTTATTCTTGACGTCAATCAAAAATCAAAGATTAAATTTACAGTAAATGTAAAAGGCAGATTACCAAATAAGATTAATTTTGATTTATCTAGTATGTATCAAAATTCATTGCATATATGTAAATACTCATTGACTAAAGAGTTTTTAATATGCGATAATATAGAAAAAGGAATAAAGAAAGTATCGTAATATTTATACTACGACACCCTCTTTACTTAGATTTTAAATTCCTATAGGAACTTATTGTTTCAGTTCTTCAGAAAGTTTTATAAAATGTTCTGGACAATAAGTATTTCCATCTGGATCTTCATAATGATAATCTGCGCGATTACAAGCATCAATATTCTGTAATCCCCAATAAGCTTTACATTTCCTACATATAAGTTTTTTATTCATCGACGTTTTATGAACTTGACGGATTAGTTTTCCACCAGCAACAATACTATAGAAAAATGTATCACTAGGTAATGCAGAACTCTTATCATCAACATTCAATGCAACTAAATCATCAATATCAGACCAATCATGATTCCAACATGTATTGATTTTACATTGTTTATCAATGACCAAAATTTCAGTATCCTCGTTACAAGATGGTAGTGAAATACCATACAATCCAGATTGAACATCTTTTCTTTTACAAATTTTACTAATTAAAGGAAGATACTTTTTATAATTCTTAACAGTATCATTACTAGCACAAATCGCCTTCCACATATCCTTGGCAACTGCAAGGATAGGTCGACTACAAATAAAGCTACTTGATGAACTATTACTCACTAGACTATGTCTTGTCTTCATTTTTTAAATTCTCCTCGTGTTTTTTCTGAAACTTTTCTTCATCCTTAATAAACTTAGAAACTAAAATCTTTTCAGCTGATGGATATTTTAGATAATCTTTTACTAATATAGATAGATGTTTCTCAGTATCCCACTGATGATATGTTTCAGCATTACAAACTCGATTATGAAACAAGAAAATATATTTTGAATCTTTTGGATAAATATAAGTTTCATGTCCATAATGTACAGTTGCAGTAAAAGGAATATTATTCTTTACTAAGAAATAAATCTCATCATTTTGATTACAAGTAACCCCTTTAACATAACTAACCATTAATGCTTTAGTTAATTGTTTTTTAGATGTAATCCAAGTTACACTTCGACTATCATTTTCTAAAAGAGATGGGTGACCGCATTCACAAAGTTTATATCCATTCTTTTTAAGAATAGATTCTTGTTTTAATGTTAATAAATTAAATTTTCCTTTTTTAGGATTCAACCAAATATCTTTATAATGCACAATAAAACTTGACGAACTTGAATTGCTTACTAAACTATTTCTTGTTTTCAATATTCACCTCTATAAATTATTTTATTTGTATCTTCGATTCGTGAAATTAGATCAGAATCATGATGACTTACACTGCAATAAATAAGAATATAACCATCATCCAGTTTATTAATCTTATCCACAATTTCTTTCATTTCAACTGAATCAAACTCAGTCCATTCCTTTGCAATATGCTTAATAATATTATCTTTACCTATTGCATATACTTGGTTATTATCATTATAAGAACCTTTATCATCAATAATTTGTTTCAAATCAGGATCACCACGACCACAACATTTACACTTATCACTGGGTTTATACGCTACGATAAAACTAGATGAAGAACTATTAGAAACTAAACTATTTCTTGTTTTCATTTTGGGTTGTATTTCTTTCTATATTTTTCTTTTGCTTCTTCTTTTACTTTTTCAGCAATTTCTTCTTCATAATTATTTAGAAGACATTCGGTATTAGAACTGTTATTTTGATCTGCGGTACCACCAATCAACACCAGATTAGGAAGATCTTCTTTTACAGAATCCAAAATAGTTTTCAATGAAATTACATCACTAGAATCATAGATATATGTACATTTAATAAAAGCATTCGGAAATAGTTCAGAATGATCTTTTACAAAATTTAATTGACCCTCTTCTGTCAATTGAAATATATCTCTACCTTCACCAAGATACTTTCCCATAATCATAGTACTAAGGGTAATTGTTTTAGAATAAGGAGTAATATGACTCTTATTCAAATCACAAACATTAATGGGAACACCAATCAAAATAAAGCTACTACTACTTGAATTGCTAACTAACGCGGTTCTTGTTTTCATTTTATGCTTTCTGAAGAAAATTGGGCCTCCGATTAAGAAGACCCAACTTCAAGTTATGGATTGATCGATGGAAATACTGTACATCGACGACAACCATTTACCATTGTGTTGATAGAATTTTCTCTAAATTTCTTGACTGTATCAGAATACCAAACATCAGTAATAAAATTCTTTACTTTGGTAACATCGACACAATTTTGTCCATCCTCATTTTCAGCAAAAGAACAGTGCCAATATTCACCTGATGTATTGACGTATGAGGAAAATAACGACGACTCACATGACTCGCTAGATTCAATTAATTGATCCTTGATAGTAGGTTCAATTTTAATATCAATATTCTTGATTACAGATTCAAATTTTGGAGCTGAGCATGAATCAAATCCAAAATTAAATCCAGCTTTCATAGAATATTGAACGATATCACCATACTCTTGAAGAGTTAATGGAGTATATTCATTCTTGGCTCTTCCCTTTGGTTTAACACCAAGGAATACAATTGCATGCATATTTTCAAGTCGTGGATCAGTAAGTCGATCAGCCAAAACTTCTTTCACAAAAGGTAATGTCTGCTGACTTACCATCAGATGAATATTTACCTGTGACATTCCTCGATCAGTAAATTTCTTAACTGTATTATAACAAACATTCTTATCAGATGCATAAGCACTCACAGCAAGAGCACCCGCAACTTCTGATAATTGATCTGCTAAGTCATCAGTAAGATCTATTCCGGATAATGTAAAGTTAGGAAGAATTCCAATCTCGCGACAATACTTCATCATTGGAATGAAATCAGGATTTGTTTTAACACCAGTAATTCCAAACGCCACCTGAGTCAACACCCGAGGCATTTTGTTAATAATGGATTTAAACGTATCTAGTGTCATGTTAGTCGGCGGAACATTCTTATTATTCTTATAGCAAAAAGGACAAGCGTTTGGACACCCATTTACAGAAATTTCAATATCCAGAATCTCTGGACCGATTGGCGCAAAATCTGGATTATCATCTTTAGTCTTTCCCCACCTCTGAAAATAACCTGTAGTGAAACCAAATATATCTTGTTTAAGAAAGATATAATTATAGTCATAACCAATTACAGTTTTCGCATACTGGTTTTCAAGTAACATATAAAAAGTATTATTAATATTGTAAAGATATTTAAAGACTGGAATCTTATTTTTTTCCTCATCACTAAACATCTGACAGATCAAATCCAGTTGAGGTGCATACGAGATACCGTTCAATAACTTCTTAAGGTTAAACTTCTTCATAACTTCCTTTGTATTCTTGTTTCTGTTTAAACGATTTTGAGAATTCTATCCCACAAAATAGAGTACTTTGAAATATCTTTATCCAAATGAAAATGGCCAGAAAACATCCGTTCGAACTTCACGGTTGCCGCTACAAAGTTTAAAAAACTTCTAGTTGGATCTATGTTTCCTTTATCAAACCCAATAATCGGCATTAGATCGTCAGGAACAGTATGAGCAACAACGAAATCTACTTCATTATTGTTCTTATCTAGATTTTGACTAGCATAACCCATTTCTTCAGAAGATGGAATCTCTTCTTCCCAGTATGTCTTATTCAAAGTTCTCATATATCGATCATGACTAAAGGCTCCACCAAAACAAAAGAACTTCTTATTACAGATTGTATATATCTCACCTCGCCGAAGATGAAATATAGAATCACTTACAACTCCAACAATTCCACCAAACATTTCTTTTTTTAATAACTTCTAAAGTCGGTGATGATTTTCGTGATTTCCGTCGACAAAAAGTGTAGTCCATGATTTTGAATTCAACCATTTTATCCGATACTGTTCTTTTCTTCCTCGAATACTATCTGGATCATTATCCCATATCAAACCAAAATCTCCACAGATAATTAAGAAATCTTCTTTGGTTAATTCTTTTCCTTCTGACCAATTCTTACTGGATAAACGATCTATTTGCATCTCACCATGTATATCACCGGTTATATAAATTGAGTTCATTTGTTATCTAGTTTCTATTTAATCTTTTCTAAATGTTGTTTTCTTAAACGCCAAAAATTAAATATTCCGGTACTTCCTGGGTCGTTCTTATAACTATCTATTTCAACTATAAAATCACCGCAAACTCTTTCACAGATAGGCACTCTTCTAACAATGGTACCAGTATCACCCTTTTTTAAATATTCTAAATCATCTACAAAAAAGCTATTAGTAATTCTAACTCTATCACCTTTTTTCATTGACTTCCTTTAAATGGTGGGCGTGGAGTGATTTGAACACCCTACATCAACTTTATCAGAGTTGCGCTCTACCAATTGAGCTACACGCCCTCATCTATTCTCCCTTTGTCAATCTATCAATTAGTTTATTAGGCATATTGATTTTTCTCATTTTATCCTGAACTGCTACTATATCATATTCGCATCTTCTGGTTATAACTTCTCTAGTTTTTGTATTAAAAATAACATAACATGCTCTGGCATCTCCATCTCTTGGTTGTCCAACAGATCCAACATTGATAATTTTAGGCTTATCATCAAACCATATAGCAGAACGATGTGTATGACCAATGAAACAAATATCATTTTTCATATACTTGATGTTACTTGATGCATCACAACTGTCGAGAATATAATCACACCAGTAAGATGGACTCCCGTGAATAAATAAGATATTTTCAAATACTTGTCTAAGTAGTAATGATTTAAGAAAAATTTTATTTTGTTCAGAAACTATTTTTCTTTGAAATTCTATTACTGCTCGCGCACTGGGATTATATTCGAAAGTAGATGAATTATTTGAAATATCCATGTCATGATTCCCCATGACAAAAATCCCATCCTTGTTCTTCTCATTGATAGCCCACTCACAAACTTCATTTGGATTGGGTCCATAACCAACCAAATCTCCACAACACGCTATCTTCTCATAAGAATATTGTTTAGCGTCTTCTAAGACAGCATTAAGAGCTTCTAAGTTAGAATGAATATCGGAGAGAATTAATAAAAGCATAAAGACCCTGTTAATCTAGGTGAATGGTAGCCTCGGAGGGACTTAAACCCCCGGCCTAGTCGGTGTAAACGACCCGCTCTAATCACTGAGCTACGAGGCTATTCTAAAATTACGCCATTGGAATCGTTGTTTTTCCACCAAATGATTTTTCGAGTTTTCCGCCCTGTTTACTTGAAATACTTTCAGCCAACCTAGTAGCTCTATCTTGAGACTTCTCTAATACTGCTTGAGCTTTTGCCTTAAAATCATCATCAGGAGCAGTACCAGATTCTGTAACCACTTGAGTTGTTTCTCTCTGAGAATTTAACATCTCTTCGATCTCTGCTGGAGTACTTCCCTGCATCTTAGCTAAAGTTGCCATAGCTTTCAATTTATACTCTGGATCTTCAGGACTATTACGAGTCATCTCATTAATTTTATTACCAGTAATCACTTTCTTTTTTAGAATTTGCTTCGGTGGTTGAACATCATTGACTAATGGTTTATTAGAAATAGTACCATTAAATTCAGCAGTATCAATTGACAAAACAATCTTCTTTCCACTTTGAAAGGTAATTTGAGCAAATTTTTTGTTTGTACTGGTTTGAATTCGGTCAACCATATCACCAATCGAAGGAATATTTATTTTAGTATTCGATATTGACATCTTTGTTCTCCATTATTAATTTTTCAATTTCATCTAAAGTATTCAACTCTTTAGAGATAACATTTAATGAAATTAAAAAATTTGTTACTTCTTTGTTTTTTTCATCGTATTCTTCTAAAATATTTAAAACTGAATTATTTTCTGGTAATAATTCAATCTTTTCTTTGGCTTCAAGATAAGATTTTCTAAGTTCCTGTAATAATTTGATTGCTTTAATCTTGATTGGAAGTTTCTTAAACAAGCATTTAGAACAGTATTCTTTTGTTACTTCATTAACTCTCAACATCACAAGATCTGGATGACAACAAACACCCAAATCAAAATATACACACCAATCATCGATATCATATTCCATTATTTATCTACCTTGATAAATGTTGGACCTTTAACGCCTCTCATTTTTGCAATCTTATTCCAGTGCTTTGTAACTCCGCCACAGCAACATCTATGAGGTTGATATGGTCTACTAAATTTATCTCGGCCACAAAAAAGACATTTATAACGATCAGGCATTTGGTTTCTGCTCCGGTGGTTTAACTTCTAGTGTCTTAATCTCAGATGATGAAACATCTGGATTTGATCCATTACCATTTTCTGGTTTCTTGTTAAAGTACATATTATACACGCTCTGAATTAAGATTAGTAAGTTAGCCATCATTGAAACAGCTAATGCATTATCAATCGTTTCTCTTTGATGAATTATTACAATAGCAACAGAAGCACAGAATAACAAGAAAGATATACCAGCTAAAACAGTAAGAATCCATCTTGCAGAAGTAACCTGAGAAAGAATTCTTCCAATACTATCACCACTTTTATCTTTACAAGCTAAAAGAACAAGAAGACTAATTACTCCAAGTATACATACTATTACTGATATTCCAAGAAACAACCCATTAAACATGAATGCTAAGTTCATAACCTATCTCCTTATTTTTTTAATGTATCACTTATTTATTTGTTCTAACATGAGAATGGTGCGTCCGGAGGGAGTTGAACCCCCACATCTTTCGACATCGGCTCCTAAGGCCGACGCGTCTGCCAATTCCGCCACGAACGCATGATATCGGATACCTCTAAATAATCTTAAAGGTATCCGATCATTTTTATTTGTTCTTGAATTAAGATTTAGTCACATACAGAATTTTTCTGATGATGCTTTGCATAATTAACTTTATAGTCGGAAATCCATGAACAAGTTCCAAACCTTAATCGCCATATCGCCATCTTTCCAACATCAAAACCTTCAAGGTTATTATGAGAAACAAAAGCTAAGTCAATTCGACCACCAGTTGTCTCCAACTTATAAACCTTATTCCAAAGGTGTTCCGGTGTTCCGGTTGCAATAGCTTCTTCATTTAATACTTTAGTAATACCATCAACCCACTGAGAAAGTTCACCACCACAACCCAAACAAACAATTCCTTCTTTATCTACGGTTTCAGTTTTAAATTTTTGAAAAGAGAGAGTCTCGATGTTCATGTCTTCTTTTTCTTCCTTAACTTCGCGAGTTCTTTTTTGAATTTCTTATTCTCTTCAGCAACCGGATCACTTCCATAAAAAAGAGCAAATTCACCCTCTTTACAAGAAATTGCAATTGACATTAAATAATTCAATCGTTTTTCCTTAGATACATATTCATCAAAATGAGATGAGATAAAAATCAAATTCTCTTTTAAATTCTTTTGATCACGTTTTTGCTTTGTCATTTGTTTCCTTTAGGGTGGATCAAGTTTTGACATAATATAAGTATATTCAAGACAATCAAGTTCTAATTCTGGTGTTTCATACCCACCTTCAGCACGAAAATATACATTTCCACCCATTGCATTTTTTAATCGTATAAGTTTATTTTCAATAGTCAAATTTTCAATATTCCAATATAAAACAGCTAACATATTTTCAAATGTTGATCTAACTTCATCTATTGACATGTTGCGTATATTTAGTTGCTGCATTTGTTTTCCTTTTTGTGTGGTGGCGAGAAGAGGAATCGAACCCCTGACACATGGATTTTCAGTCCATTGTTCTACCGTCTGAACTATCTCGCCTAAAAATTAATTACGCTGCAACTTTCTTCTTCATCATCATTTCTTTTACAGTATCATCCCATGAAAGTCCATTCTTTTTATGAACTGCAGCAATATTACAAAAATTCATAAGTTCATCCCCATCACACGGTGGTTTCTCGGGACGTTCATAGGTTGCCAACATATCTGAAATATGTTCCCAACCCCAATTGTTATACTCATATACAATTTGACAAGCTAATCCAACTGCTTCATTCTTTTTCATATTCTCAACTATCCTTCAATAACTTCTTCTTCATCTTCCATTGTAGTAGTTGTATTTTTTAATTCTCTTGCACTTGAAGTATTACTAACAACATCTTCCGTTGTATCAACAATTTCTTCTCCAACTTCTAATTGAACCGGAGAACACACACCAGTCAACGCAGGCGTGGGTATTGTTGTAGCATATACTGGTGGAGTATAGCTACTAGAAGGAATAGGGGTTACTGGTGTTGAGTGTATTCCCGCCCAATTATCTGTCAGTTGTATTGCTGGTGGTCTAGAAATTACAACTTGTGGTTTATCAGTTTCATAAACACAAATATGTTTATCAATTACTTCTTCATCTTCAATTGATGATGTTGTATTCTTTAATTCTCTGGCACCTAATGTCTCATGACTAATATCATCAGATTCAACAACTTCCTCTACTTCCCCATCAACAACTTCCTCTGCTGGTGGTGCAAGTGTACCGATTACAATAGACGGAGCAGAAATAATTTTAGATACATCAAAATTTTCATGTGGATTATTAAATCCACTCAAAATACCATTTTTTTCAGATTCTGCTCGAGCTTTTGAACCATCTGGATCATCTGATGGGAATATTCCAGGACCAATTACTCGACAAGGACAAACACATGGATAATCTCCATGAAGATCACAATCAGGTAATTTCTTTACTTCTTGTTCAGCAATCTTTTGAATTGTATTAACTAATTCTTGTTTCTTCTCAACTAATTCATTGGGTTGTTCTTGTGGTCCTCTCATAAGAGCAATTCCAATAAGAGATGTTGGATGAGGAAGTGGTTCTTGTTTCTTCTCAGCTGGAGCCGCCCTCCACCAATCCGTAGTTACTAATGCAGATTTTATAATTGCATTATCAACATGAACAAGTAATTCATTATAAATCTTAATCCACATATCAGCGTTATTATATAGATGCTTATTAGCAACTAAAGATACACCTTTAGTAGTTATATCCATCTTCATCGATCTCAAGAATGCAATATCATCATATGGAATTGGAGTAACTTGTTTAGGTACAAGAATATTAACTGTACAATCTTCATCTTCAGTTATTGTATCAAGAAACTCAATTTCTGTTTTAATCTTGATTTGTGTATCTACAGTTTCGGTTTTTAATTCTTCAATATTTTTCTTAATCACAACTTGTGGATCTACTTGCTGAACTCTTCTACCTGATAACCACGCTCTAAGTTTAGCGAACATTTGCGACGTCTC
>Ga0209777_10000904_pt1 | contig 45725 bp, 46 predicted proteins | sample FrelakmetHBP12HB_FD_187147 | JGI IMG/M metagenome (GOLD analysis project Ga0209777, IMG submission 187147) | Freshwater lake sediment microbial communities from the University of Notre Dame, USA, for methane emissions studies -HBP12 HB (SPAdes)... | ecosystem: Environmental > Aquatic >... | reverse complement strand
TACGAGCCACCTGCAGGTGGAAATCGGGATTCGCCCCTTTGATCTTCAGAACGACCGGGGTAAGGTCCTTCGCCAGCCAGTCAAAAGGTATGTCGGCGACGATGTTCTTTCCGTAGCCCTTTTTGGCTAACATCTCCTTGAAGCGTTTGGCCAGGTCCCTTCCGTAGTCGTCATCAGGGTAAGCCAGGCTGATCCTGTTTAACGGAAGCTTAAATTGGTCATGCATAAAGGCCATAAACTCCGCGTAGCACTCGCCGAGCTTGGAGGCCATGATCGTCACGGAAACGATATACGGGTTGCCGTGTTCGAAGATGCTGTCAGCGGTCGTAAAGATGAACACGTTGGGCACCTTCCACTTGCCCGCCAGCGGCTCGACCGCCATGGACAATGCGCTCGTGCAAGGTCCGTAAGTAACCAATACTTTCGGATCCGATCCGAGACGCTCGGCATTGGAAGTGGCTGCCGTCACTTCGGTTGCATTGTCTAACTCCACCAGCTCGATCTTAGCACCGCTGAGGCTCTTTATACCCCCGGCTGCGTTCTTCTTCTCGGCAAGGAACCTTAACGCCCTTGCAATGGGCAATCCATAGGCCGATTGCTTTCCGGATAGCTCAATATTAATCCCTATCTTGATCGCGGGCGCCTGTGCAAATGCCGTTGGAGCCGTCCAGGTAGTAGCTACCGACACCATGACCAATACTGGAAGAGCAAGATATACTATTCTCTTCATGTCAAACCTCCTTTCATCTCAAAGAGTTTCCTCTTTCACTCTGCAGAGATTTGAGCGATTCCGTGCCCATCGTGCCTGCGCCAACGGGCGGCAGTCTCTTCGGAACCTCTCTTTCCGCCTCACCCTCCGACCATTTATTTGCAATTTTTCATGCAGAACTGTATTAGAACCCGCAACATTTGTCAAGATTTTTTTGGCAATTTTGTTGGCAATTTCTGTTATTAAGAGGTGTCGCTATTCACAAAGATTGCCAAGAAAATGAATCCCCGGATAGTTCCTCTCTCCCGGGAGAGAGGATTGAGGTGTGGAGGATTTCACGTCTCAAGGAATGCTCCCGACGGAGGGGTCCGCCGCTCCTTCCCGTACCCTAACGAGCGGAATCGTTCTCCTGTTCTCCCTTTACCCGCATGAGGGTGGAAGTTGCGGTCGCAAGAATCGTCCCGTCTTTCCCTGTCACTCGCGCTCTTGCCTTTACGAGTCTCGGGGTGACCTCCATAATCTCTCCATAGGCCAGCAATGGCACGAGAATCGGCGCAGGCTTCTTGAACCGGATCTCCATGGCGGCAGTCACCGTACGATATCCCAGTTCATAGGAGAGTTTTGCCATGGCCTCGTCGAGGAGCGTGCTGATAATTCCACCGTGAACGATTCCATCAAATCCCTGGAATACAGGACCTGCCACGAAGGTCGTCTTCAGAGTCTTCTTCTCTTTGTCGATCTCGAAACTCAGCCTCAACCCCGAGGGGTTCTTTTCGCCACACACAAAACAGTTCCCATAGGTCTCGAACTTCATCCTCTTCTCCTGCCTCTCCGAGTTGACTTCGCTTCAGACGTATCATATAGTTCTGAGGGGCATATTGTCAACTTGTCCTCCCCATTGCCCGACGCGAAAAATGAATAATAGTAAAAATACCTCAACAGGGTCGAACAAGATGAACGATCATCATTATTTGGAGGTGGCCGTCGCCGCTGCAAAAGAAGCGGGCCGGGTTCAGAAACGTTATTTCAGCCACTCTCTCCAGATCGAGTACAAAGGTGAGATTAATCCGGTCACAGAAGTAGACAGAGCCTGTGAGCGCGTGATCCTGAAGAAGCTCCGTAAGGCCTTCCCCGATCACGACATCTTGACGGAAGAGACCCCGTTTGAAGAAAAGGGCTCGCCGTGGAAATGGATCATTGATCCCTTAGACGGAACCTCGAACTACATCCACGGTTACCCATGTTTTTGTGTCTCGATCGCACTGGAGATTAAAGGAAAGATGAGCTTGGGTGTGGTCTACGACCCCAACCTCCGGGAGCTTTTTCATGTGATCAAAGGATACGGAGCGTATCTGAATGGGAAACGCATTTCGGTCTCCCGGAGCGACAATCTTGATAAGAGTCTCCTCGGTACGGGATTCCCATACGACATTCGTGAAGATCCCGATTTCTACTTAAGCTTTTTTCGCGCCTTCATGGTGAGGAGTTTAGCCCTTCGCCGTCCAGGCTCTGCGGTGCTCGATCTCTGTTATGTCGCGGCTGGTCGTTTTGACGGGTTCTGGGAGATGAAGCTCTATCCCTGGGACATGGCAGCAGGCTGCCTGTTGATCACGGAGGCAGGGGGCAGGCTGACCGACTTTCAGGGAGGACCGCACAGCCTCCATTCCCGTGAAACCCTTGCCTCTAACGGACTCATCCATGAACAGATGCTCGAAGTGATGAAAGAAGTCAAGAGTAAATGGGCTTAGGGATTGGGGGTCGGGAGTGGTTTTGAAGAAGCAGCCAGATCTTTTTGAGCATGCACCGAAGGACCTCGTCTCAACAGAAGCTCCCCTTGCCGACCGCATGAGGCCCCGGACACTTGAGGAGTTCGTAGGACAGGAGCACCTTCTGGGTAAGGGCAAAATTCTCCGCCAGGCCATCGAGTCGGATCATCTCCCCTCCATGATCCTCTGGGGCCCCCCGGGGTCCGGCAAGACAACTCTTGCCATGATCGTCGCCTCAACAACCCACTCTCAATTTCTCGCCTTCAGCGCTGTCCTTTCCGGGGTAAAAGAGATTAAAGAGGTCGTCAAAGAAGCGCAAGAAACATGGAGATATCAGAAGAAAAGAACGACCCTCTTCATCGATGAGATTCATCGCTTCAATAAGGCTCAACAGGACTCTTTCCTTCCCCATGTCGAAAACGGGACGATTATCCTCATCGGAGCGACTACGGAAAATCCCTCCTTCGAGGTTATCTCCCCTCTTCTCTCCCGTTCCAAGGTTTTCACTCTTAACGCACTGACAGAAGTAGAAATCGCGGTCATTCTCGACAGGGCGTTGTCAGATGTCGAGAAAGGGCTTGGGAAAACCCCAACGGTTGTCGAACCAGATGTCATCAAAGCGATTTCCCGCCTTGCCAATGGAGACGCAAGAACGGGGCTCAATACGATCGAGATGATCGTCCTGACCACTCCGCCCGATGAAAAGGGTATCCGCCGTATCAAAAAGGAAGATCTCGAAGAAGCCCTCCGCAAGAAAGCGTTTCTCTACGACAAGTCGGGAGAAGAGCATTACAATCTCATCTCCGCACTGCACAAAAGCCTGAGAGGAAGTGACCCGGATGCAGCCCTTTACTGGCTTGGAAGAATGCTCGAGGCCGGAGAGGATCCACTTTACATCGCACGCCGCATGGTCCGATTTGCCTCGGAGGACATTGGAATGGCAGACCCTCAGGCCTTGCAGGTATCCATTGCAACCATGGAGGCCTTTCACTTCATTGGTCGTCCCGAAGGTGATTTAGCTCTTGCCCAGGCCGCTGTGTACCTCGCCACGGCTCCCAAATCCAATTCCCTCTATACCGCTTATCAGGCGGTCCAGAGGGATGTCCGCGAGGTTGAGAATATGCCTGTCCCCTTCCACATCCGAAATGCACCCACCTCGTTGATGAAGGAACTCGGATACGGGAAAGACTATAAGTATCCTCACGATTATCAGGAGCACTTCGTGGAAGAAGAATATCTTCCTGAAAACCTGAAAGGAAGAATCTATTACGAACCCGGGGATTTCGGCTTCGAAAGGGAGATCCGGAAACGCCTCGACTACTGGCGAAAAAAGAAATCCGAGAAGAAATAGGGACACAAGCCGCGCTTGTTTCGTTCACTCACTTTCCTGTATAATGATATACTATTAGATCGTCCCAAGATACGGTAGCCATGCAACTGCAGGATTCAGGCTGCGAATAACGGCCGCCAAACAGACGCAATATAGAGGTTGCGGCCACAAATCCATTGAAGAAATAATTGGGAAACGTTTTGATAGATGTCAAAAGGGAAAGCGAGGTTTCAGGAATGACAAGAAAGTCTTGGAAGACATGGGTTCTGTCAGCCGCGTTCGTTTATCTGTTTTTCGGAGTACTGGAATTGGATGCTTTCGCTCGTGCCGGGGCCGGAGGATCCTTCGGGAGCAGAGGATCCCGCCCGTCGGCTCCCAGTCGAAGTTACAGTTCTCCGTCGCCTCCCCAGCCGGCACCCAACCCAGCGCAGCAACCTGGTCCGCAACCGGGGTCGCCCTTCAGCTCGCCTCGGCCTTTTGGCGGCTTCCTGGGCGGATTCGGGGGAATGCTCCTGGGGGGATTTCTCGGGTCTATGCTCTTTCGCGGGTTGGGTTTTGGAGGCACCGGCGGCATCGGCGGTGGTATCGGTTTCTTCGAAATTCTCATCTTTGCCCTTCTGGGATATCTGATCTACCGCTTCATCAAAAGCCGGCGAGAGACGGCAGCCTATTCGCCTCAGACTTATAGTGCTACGGAAACACCCTCCTACAGGGAAGATAATTCTCCACTCACTCCCTTCCCACCCCAGGGGGCGCAGGATTCGGACTACAATCGGGGCCTTGATCATATTCGCCAGATGGACCCCTCCTTCGACGAGGATCGATTCCGGGAAGGCGCCACCGACATTTTCTTTAAGACCCAGGCCGTGTGGGCAAACAGAGACCTTTCCCCTGCCGGAAACCTGCTGACTCCTGAAATGCATTCCACCTTCAAAGAGATGATTGATGAGCTCAAAGGCCAGAAAAGGATCAATCACCTTGAAAATATCGCCATGCGAAACGTCGAATTAATCGAGGCCTGGCAGGAATCCGGAAATGACTTCATCACCGTCAGATTCCACGCGAATCTCCTGGATTACACCGTTGACGAAGCCACGGGACAGGTGATTTCCGGAAGCAAGTTCGATCCTGTGAAGTTCGAGGAATACTGGACATTCACGCGGCCTGTTGGAAACAACCCATGGAAGCTTTCCGCCATCCAGCAGGTTGAATGAATAGGTATAGGCAGTACTTTTCAGTGGGGGACAGGCCGTTGCCCCCCTACCCGACTTTTCATGCCTGAGGTTCTTTCGAGTATGTCTTTGAAACGGCCCAATTTTCAAACCCTTCTCGACCTTACGGCGGACGGTCGATGTCTTTTCACCACTCGGATTGCCCGCCTTTTTGCCTACGGGTTTCTCTCCGTTATCCTGGTCCTTTATCTTGCCCAGGCTGGCCTCAAAGAAACCCAGATCGGGCTTCTCCTATCCCTCACCCTGATTGGAGATACCCTCATCTCATTATGGATCACGACCTCTGCGGATCGCATTGGCAGGCGGCGCATGCTCATTCTCGGCGCTCTCCTCATGATCTTCGCAGGCGTCCTTTTCGCGCTGACACAGGACTTTATTCTACTCCTGATTGCAGCGACCATCGGCGTGATCAGCCCGAGCGGCTATGAAGTGGGGCCTTTTCTTTCCATCGAACAGGCCGCACTGTCCCAGATCGTTGCCAATGAAAAGCGCACCCGGGTCTTCGCCTGGTACAATCTCGTGGGCTCCTTTACGACCGCCTTAGGTTCCCTCGCTGGAGGCGTCCTGGTCCAGGCGCTCCAGGGAGTCGGAGTGAAGCCCCTCGAAAGCTATCGTGCGGTGGTCATTGGTTATGCCTTTGTGGGCCTGATCCTTGCCCTGTTGTTTACGCGTCTTTCGCCTCGTGTGGAAGTCCCCCGGAGCATCCATCCTCCGGACCCCTCCAGGAAACCGAAGACCCTCTTCGGTCTTCACCGCTCGAGGGGTGTCGTCCTCAAACTCTCCGCCCTTTTCTCCATCGACGCCTTTGCCGGAGGCTTCGTGTTGCAGAGCCTTGTGGCCTACTGGTTCAATGTCCGATACAACGTCGAACCTGCGCTTCTCGGAAGCATCTTTTTCGGGGCAAACATCCTGGCGGGGATCTCCGCCCTCGCGGCGGCTCGCGTGGCAGCCAAGATAGGATTGATCAGGACGATGGTCTTCACCCATATCCCCTCAAATATACTCCTCGTCCTCGTCCCTCTCATGCCTAACCTGTCCTTGGCAATCATCGTCCTTTTGATGCGATTCAGCATCTCCCAGATGGATGTGCCGACCCGCCAATCCTACACGATGGCTGTGGTCGATCCTGATGAGCGATCTGCCGCAGCGGGGGTAACCGGTATCGCCCGGACAACCGGCTCATCCCTGTCTCCCGTGGTTGCAGGGCCGTTGCTGGGAAATCCGTCCCTGCTGAGCGTACCCTTCTTTCTCGCCGGCGGTCTCAAGATTCTCTACGACCTCTTGCTCTATCGCAGCTTCCGTGCAGTTAAGCCACCTGAAGAGGCAAAAAAGACTTAGCGACCGGTACGCCCTGCTACCAGATAGGAGGATCACCTCAACGTCCTGAAGCTTCAATTCGTTCCCCACCTCAGCCTGGCCGACTCTGGGGGAGCCCCATACCCCCTTTTTCTCGCGATTTCATCGGCTGCCTGTTTCAATTTCTCATTGCCACAGCAGGCGAAGTCGAAGACAAGCTTTTTATCGTAGGACCCCTCGTGCAGGGCCTCGATGAGGACTTCCTCGCTCCCGGGTTCTCCTTTCCTGATGTAGTAGGCATAGGCTGCCGAGATAATTTCCAGGTTTTTCTTCTTCATGGCATCATCAAGAAATTCCGTTACCACAGGATCTTTGATCGCGGCGAGCGCTCTCGCGACAAACCTCCGGACACAGCGATCAATATCCTGTTGCGCAGCATTTTTCAGTGCCCTGGGATCGCACGTATCAGATAGCTCCTTCAGTGCCCTTGCCGCCCTTCTCCTGACAAAGGAATCCTTGTCGTCCTTCAATATCTGGACCAGAGGCCCAGCAGAAGGGGCGCCGATTTTGACCAGAGCCTCCTCTGCTGCAATTCTCACGCCCCAGTTTGAGTCCTCCTTCAACGCTGAAACCAGAGGGGCAACGCCACGGGGATCTTTTCTCTCTCCCAATGCCCTTGCCGCTGTCAGCCTCTGTGACTCCTTACCCTTCGCCAACTGTTTGATGAGGACATCGATCTCGTCCGCCATGGCACTGCCCACGAAATAGACCAATAGAACCAACACTGCCGCCAGGACACCTTTCTTCATAAGGCACCTCCTCGAATACTCCGCTGGATTGCATCGAGCATGATCAATCAGGACAAAGATTGTATTGCTGGGTCGACAATTGTTTCTTAGGTGGGTATATTAGCACAGCAGCCATATTTTGTAAAATGTTTTCTGAAATGCACAATAAGTGACTAAATTTTAAGAGGATTTATCATTGATTTGAGACCTTCACAAAGAGATTATTCATCCTTTCCGGATGAACCAGAAATGAAATGGTAAGAATGGGGAACGGGCGCGTTAGGCCTGCCTCACCCCAGCATCCTCAAGAGGTTTCCCCACCAATCTGTCATAGGCTTCCAGATACTTTTCACGCGTCTTCCGGATGACCTCTTCGGGCAATTGAGGGGCTGGAGGAGTCTTATTCCAGTTGATCGAGATGAGGTAATCGCGAAGGTATTGCTTGTCGAAACTCTTCTGAGACCCGCCGTGTCGATACTCGTCTTTCGGCCAGAACCGGGAAGAATCCGGAGTAAGAAGCTCATCGATCAAAATGAGCTTACCGTCTTTGATCCCGAACTCCATCTTCGTGTCAGCAATGAGGATTCCTCTCTGTTCTGCAAAATCCCTCGCCTTCTTGTAAACCGCAACCGACACAGCCTTCAGTTTCTCGGCCAGATCCTTTCCGACGATTCCTTCCATCTTCTCAAAGGTGATATTCTCGTCATGGAAGCCCATTTCAGCCTTCGTGGCAGGGGTAAAGATCGGCTCCTCAAGCTTCGAGGATTCAACCAATCCTCTGGGGAGGGGGATACTGCACACGGCCCCGGCCTTCCGGTATTCTTCCCATCCGGAACCCGAGAGATAGCCTCTTACCACACACTCCACGGGAAGGGGCTCTGTCTTGACCACAAACATGCTGCGATCCGTCAGTGCCTCTTCATAGTATCGGCACTCGGAAGGAAAATCCCTGACATCCGTTGAAATGACATGGTTCGGAATAATCTCTTTCGTCAGGTCGAACCAGAATTTTGATAGCTGGGTTAAAACCCTTCCTTTATCCGGAATTGGATTGGGCATCACCACATCAAATGCCGAGATCCGGTCGGTGGCCACGATGAGGATCTCATTTCCGAGATCGTAAATATCCCGCACCTTGCCCCGTCCCTTCAGTTTCAGAGATCTAAATTCTGTCGTCATAACCACGTTCGATGTCATAGATACCTCCAGGAGTCATTAGTCAGCATTTATTGGTCACTCACTATTGAGTCAATGTTCTCAGCTTTGAGCTTTGAGCGATGATAATTATTCATCATAACAACCGTCTCTGCAACAACGAAATAGCACCTGAGCCGCCTATGATGAAATGGGTGTGTTACAAAGGGTAGATTCCCGTTTGACTTTTTCCACAGAAATGTTAATCTTTTTCAGCAAATTGCACTGACGTCAACGGTACCAACACCACAGCGTAGAGACGCCCCGGCGGGACGTCTCTACAGGGTCTATTTTGATCTCAGGTTCGTGAAGATGATTGGCAACAGAATCGGGCATCGCCTCGATCCCTCTATCAGCTATGTCCTCAGAAAACTCCACGGAAGCCGGGGAAGCCCGAACCTCTTCACCGTACTGGGGTTCTTTGCAACTCTTCTTGCCTCTGTACTCATTCTCAGGGAACTGTGGTTCTCAGCCGGACTGGCGATTATCCTTTCAGGACTTTTTGATCTTTTTGATGGAGTCGTAGCGAGAGAACTGGGAAAAGTGACCGCCTTTGGTGGATTCCTCGATTCGGTTCTCGATCGATACTCGGACCTCATCCTTCTTATGGCTCTCGCCATTCACTACATGAAGAGAGGAGAGCTTACACTTGTTATCATTGCTTTCCTGGCGAGTATCGGAACGGCCTTGATACCTTATGCAAGGGCGCGAGCCGAAACCGCCGGGATCCCATGCACCATTGGCCTCATGGAAAGGGCCGAGCGGATCATCCTCCTTTCCGTCGGGGCCCTGTCGCATTGCATGGGTCTGATCCTCTGGGTCCTCGCTGTCCTCACACACTTCACCGTTCTTCAACGGATCTGGTACGTCTGGAAGACGCTGCGCTCCCGTTAATGAAGGGTTTTAGTGTCAGCGTCAGCTTTTGACTTCTGACCTCTGACTCCTGGTTTTAGTGTCAGTGCCCGTTAGAAGACAGTGCCACTTCGTGCATTTCTTTTAGCAGAACCGTGGCAAATTCCTCTTCACGGATTTTCTTTACCACCTTTCCCTTCTTGAACAGGACGCCTGTACCCTTCCCACCTGCGATTCCCACATCCGCCTCCTTGGCCTCACCCGGTCCATTCACGACACAGCCCATGATGGCGACGGTGAGAGGTGCGGAGATCTTCTCGGCCTCTTTTTCGACTCTTCTTACAAGATGGGTGAGGTCGATCTGACAGCGGCCGCAGGTGGGGCAGGAGATGATTTCCACCCCCCGCTGCCGGATCTTCAGGGCTCGCAATATTTCATAACCGACCCGAACCTCGTCCACCGGATCTCCGGTCAATGACACCCGAAGGGTATCGCCGATCCCTTCATTGAGGAGAGTCCCAATTCCAATAGCAGATTTGACAATAGCCCCGAAACCCATGCCGGCCTCGGTCACACCGAGATGAAGGGGGTAATTCGACTTCTTGGAAAAAAGCCGGTAGGCCTCCACCGTCCGGAGTACGTCCGACGACTTCAGAGAGACCTTGATCTGATCAAACCCGAGATCCTCCATCCATTCAATCGTCCGGAGGGCACTGGCAACCATCGCCTCTGCTGTTGGCCCGCCAAAGCGTTTGAGGAACTCCCTTTCCACCGACCCTGAATTGACACCGATCCGGATTGGAACCGAGCGCGTTTTCGCTTCGATGACTACCTTCTTCAGTCTTTCTCTTCCTCCGATATTTCCAGGGTTGATGCGGAGGCCGTCGGCTCCAGACGCCATCGCCTTGAGGGCGAGGTGATGGTGAAAATGAATGTCTGCAATGATGGGAATCCGGACCTTCTTCTTGATCTCTGCGATCGCACGGGCTGCTTGTTCATCGACGACAGCAACCCGAATGATTTCACAGCCTGCCTCCTGGAGCTTCCGAATCTGGTTGACGGTCTTGTGGACATCCCTCGTGTCCGTCTTCGTCATCGACTGGACGGAAATAGCAGCATCGCCACCAATTCTTACAGGACCGACCCATATCTCACGTGTCTGTTTACGGGCCACCATATGACACAAACTCCACTTCTTACAAGAAGAAAATGCCTTCTTTTCTAATCCTGTCTATCGAACATCTCGCTCACTTTCTTCTTGAGAGAATCCAGGTAGATGTAAATCACAGGAGTGATATACAGGGTGAACAACTGGGAAAACAGAAGGCCTCCAACGACAGCCAGCCCCAGAGGACGACGCGACTCCGCTCCTGCCCCAAAACCGAAAGCAATCTGCAGAGCGGCCATGAGAGCCGCCATCGTCGTCATCAGGATCGGACGAAAGCGAATGAGACAACCTTCATAAATCACATGAAAAGAATTCTTCCCCTCCTTCAACGAAATGGCAAGGGATCGTCCCGATTCATGTTCCTTGCTCCCAGGAGGCCAGGTAGCGCTCCTGCTCTTCAGTGAGTTGGTCGATTTGAATGCCCATTGAGGTGAGCTTCATATGGGCAATCTCCCGATCGATTTCTGCTGGAACCGGATAGACCCTCTTCTCCAATATCGAGTGGCTTTTGACTAAGTATTCCACAGAAAGGGCCTGGTTTGCAAAGCTCATATCCATGACGCTGGAAGGATGGCCTTCCGCGCAGGCCAGATTGACCAACCTCCCTTCGCCTAAGAGATAGACCCTTCGACCATTCTTTAGCTGATACTCTTCAACATAATCCCGGATCGTCTTTCGCGCAGCGGTGAGATCGCCGAGACCATCGAGGTCGAGCTCCACATTGAAGTGACCTGAATTTGCAACGATAGCACCGTCTTTCATCTTGAGGAAATGTTCCTTCCGGATCACATGGACATCGCCAGAGACCGTGCAGAAAATATCTCCTTCTTCGGCCGCCCGGGACATGGGGATCACGCGATACCCATCCATCACAGCTTCCAGAGCCCTCAGAGGGTTGATCTCGGTGATGACCACGTTCGCTCCCATTCCTGCCGCCCTCATGGCGAGCCCCTTCCCGCACCACCCGTATCCCGACACGACGAAGACGGATCCCGCAAGCAACCGGTTGGTGGCCCGGATGATCCCGTCAATGGTCGACTGTCCTGTACCATAGCGGTTATCGAAAAAATGCTTTGTCTCGGCATCGTTCACGGCAATGACAGGAAACTGCAGGACCCCTGTCCTCTCCATCGACCTGAGACGGATGACGCCCGTCGTCGTCTCCTCCGTTCCACCGATGACTCCCCGGATGATCTCTTCCCTCTGCTGGGATGAGAGACCTTCAGCCCACGTGCGAACAGCGGATGAGAGCTCTCCAAATTTCCTGAGTGCGATGAAGTGAAGAGAAGAGACGAGATCCGCCCCATCGTCCATCGTCAGATGGGGGGAAAAAGACAGAGCCTTCTGGATATGGGTGTAGTACGTTTCGCTATCTTCTCCTTTGATGGCAAAAACGGGAAGGTCCAACTCCTTTACCAGGTAGGCGGCCACATCGTCCTGCGTGCTCAGTGGATTGGAGGCACAGAGCGCAACCCCCGCTCCTCCGGCCACGAGAGTTCGCATCAAGGCAGCGGTTTCAGTCGTCACGTGGAGGCAGGCTGAAAGGCGGAGCCCCTTGAGGGGTTTCTCCTTTTCAAAGCGACTCCGGATCAACTTCAGGACGGGCATGGCCATCTCCGCCCATTCCATTCGGAGACGCCCCTTTTCGGCTAATGATATATCCTTGACGTCATAATTCATTTGAACTCCGTTCTAATGCAAAATGCAAACTGGAAAATGCAAAATGAGGAATTTCGAACCCTGCTATACAACCTCAGGCTTCAGGACACTCCGTTTCACAGGAGAATCCATTTTGAATTTTGCATTTTACATTTTTTATTTTTCAATGAGCTGTGCTTACAGTCCTGCCGCTTTCCTCAGCTCCTCAGCCCGGTGGGTGTTCTCCCACGTAAAGCCCGGCTCATTCCGACCGAAATGGCCGTAGCACGCCGTCTTCTTATAGATCGGCTTGAGAAGGTCGAGATACTGGATGATTGCCTTCGGCCTGAGGTCGAAGTACTCCCGGATCAGCGCTGCAATCCGATCGGGAGAGATTTTCGAAGTCCTCGAGGTATCGATCATCACAGAGACGGGTTCGGCCCTTCCGATCGTATAGGCAAGTTGAACTTCGCATTTTTTCGCCAGGCCCGCGGCAACGATATTCTTGGCGACGTGGCGTGCCATATAGGAAGCACCCCGGTCCATTTTGGAGGGATCTTTCCCGGAAAAGCAGCCCCCGCCGTGGCTTCCCACGCCTCCGTAAGTATCCACGATGATCTTCCGCCCGGTCAGGCCGCAGTCGGCCTTGGGTCCTCCATGGACGAACCGGCCAGTGGTATTGACATAGTATTTTGTATTCTTGTCCCGGAGCTCAGCAGGGATGACCTTGAAAATGACTTCTTCAATGATCCCCTCTCGGATTGTTTCATACGAAACACTCTCGGAATGCTGAGCTGCAATCACCACGGAATCGACGCGAACCGGCTTTCCATTGATATATTGAATCGTCACCTGAGACTTCCCATCCGGCCTCAGAAAGTCAAGGACCTTCTTCTTTCTCGCCTCTCCCAATCGCCGCGTCAGGCGGTGGGCATAGATGATCGGCATCGGCATGAGTTCCGGCGTCTCATCACAGGCATAACCGAACATCAATCCCTGATCCCCCGCTCCCTGTTCGTGGTCTTCTCTCTCTTCGACACCCCGCTGGATATCGGGTGACTGCTCGTCAATCGAAGTGATCACGGCACAGGTCTCCCAGTCAAATCCCATGGCCGAGTCATTATACCCGATCTCTTTGATCGTCTCCCGGACGATCGCCGGCATATGCACATAGCACGAAGTGGTGATCTCCCCCGCAATGATGGCCATTCCCGTTGTCACCATGGTTTCGCATGCCACCCGGGCATTCGGATCCTGTCCAATGATCGCATCCAGAATGGCATCGGAGATCTGATCCGCCACTTTATCCGGGTGTCCCTCGGTAACCGATTCCGAGGTAAACAAAAAGTCTGTCATTGACATGAAGCAATTCCTCCTTGGTTTGGATTTATTTAGTCACTGCTCATTGAGCACTGCTCATTGACCATTGCCAATTGACCATTGCTCATTGACCATTGGTCCTTATGCCCTCAACTCCTCCGAATGGCACAGCACGAAATCATCCGGAAACCGTTCTGCCATCCAGTTCCGGACATGGCACTCCACTTCCGAGGCGGTGGCAAACGCGAATACCTCTTCCGCAAGGGCCTTACTTTCTGCAAAGTTCGACATCCGGATCAGTTTCTTCACCCTCGGGATAGCGCCAGGGTTCATGCTGAACTCCTCCAGGCCCATACCCAGAAGGATCAGTGTGTAAGCAGGGTCTGCGGCCATTTCTCCGCAGATGGCCACCGGGATCTTCGCGTCGTGTGCCCCCGCCACCACTGCGCGAATGAACCTGAGGATGGAAGGGTGAAGGGGCTCGTACAGGTAAGAGACGTGTTCATTCACCCGGTCGATAGCCAATGCATACTGGATCAGGTCATTCGTCCCGATGCTGAAAAAATCGACCTCCCGTGCCAGGATATCGGCGATGATCGACGCAGAAGGCACTTCAATCATAGCTCCGACCTTGATCCTTGTGTCGAACGCTATCCCCCTCTTCGTGAGGTCGCTCTTCACCTCCTCGACGATGGCCTTTGCCTGACGTATCTCCTCGACACCTGAAATCATGGGGAGAAGGATTCTCAGCCGGCCATAGGCGCTGGCCCGCAGAATTCCCCTGAGCTGCGTCTTGAAGATCTCGGGCTCCTTGAGGCTGAACCGGATCGCCCTCAGGCCCATTGCAGGATTGAGCTCATTGCCCCTCGGATAATCGGAGAGGAATTTGTCCCCCCCGACGTCGATGGTCCTGATCGTGGCCACAGCAGGAGAGATGCTCTCTGCCAGCTGTCGATACGTCTCGAATTGTTCCTCCTCGGTGGGAAGGTCCTTCCGGTTGAGATACATGATCTCCGTCCTGTAAAGACCAATCCCGTCCGCTCCGTGCATCTTCGCAGAAGGGATCTCCTCCACCAGTTCGATGTTGGCCTGAAGCCGGATAGAGAAACCGTCCACGGTCTCCGCCGGCAACCTTGCGTATTTAAGGGTTTCCTGCTCCTTCGACTTAATGCGACGTTCTCGCTCGAGAAAAGACCGGGAAACCTCCTCCGTAGGATTGATAATGACTTCCCCCGTCTCTCCGTCGATGATCAGGAGATCTCCTCCATTGATCAGGGAAGTGGCCACTTCCAGTCCCACCACCGCAGGAATCCCCAGGGAACGGGAAAGAATGGCCGTATGGGAGACCTTTCCACCGATGTCCGTCACGAACCCCGCGATGTGCTTCAGATTGATCTGAAGCGTATCCGCGGGAGAGAGATCATGGGCGACCACAATCACGTTTCCCTGGATCTTCGTGATGTCGTCATGCTTCCTTCCGAGAAGGTTCCGAAAGATCCGGGTCGAGACATAGTGGAGGTCACTTCGGCGTTCCCTCAGGTATTCGTCTTCGATCGTTTCAAAGGCAGAATCGAGTTTTTTCAGGGTCAGGTCGAGGGCGCCTTCTGCATTGACTTTCTCTTTCCGGATCGTGTCGATGGTATCCTGAACCAGCATCTCATCGTCGAGGATCATCAAATGGACGTCGAGAATGAACGCATGGCGGAGGACCTCCGGATCGAGAATCTTCTCTTTGATCTCGTTCAACTGGGCCCGGGATAGCTCGATGGCGCTGAGAAAGCGCTCGATCTCGGCTTCCATCTGTTCCGGCTCGATCTGCTTAGCGGGAAGACGCACTTTCGATCGGTCGACCAGAAAGGCCTTTCCGACCACAACCCCCGGAGAGGCACCGATGCCTTGAATCAGCCTGTTCGTCTTATTGCCCGGCGATTGAACAGCCATTGCCTTTCACTCCTCACCGAATTTATTCTCGATCAGCCTTCCCAGGGTCTGGAGCGCCTCCTCCTCGTCCTTCCCCTCCGCTTTTAATGTGACCTTGGTCCCTTTCGATGCGGCCAGCATCAGAATCCCCATGATCGACTTCCCGTTGACTTCCACACCATCTTTCTCAATGATAATGTTAGAACAGAAGTGATTGGCCGTCTTGACCATCAGGGCAGCAGCGCGTGCATGGAGGCCAAGCCGGTTCCGAATCGTATACGTCTTCGCTTCCATCTGAGGTTTCAATCCTTCTTCTTCTCCACCTTCTTCTTCAGCACTTCGCTTGCGAGGTTGATGTTTCTCTGTCCATAATCGGTGATGAAAACGGCCAGGCTTTCGAGATCCAGGTCATCCTGATAGGTAGCCAGCTTCAGCAGCATGGGAAGATTGACCCCTGTAATGACCTCGACCCTGTTTCTTTCGAGGATCCTTATCTTGATGTTCGAAGGAGTTCCTCCATACATGTCCGTCAAGATAAGGACCCCCTGTCCCTCGTCTGCTTTTCGGATGGCAGCGATGATCTTTTCCCGGATCTCATCCGATCCTTCCTTCGGATCGATCGAAACAGACTGGAATTTTTTTAGATCTTCTCCAACGACCAGCTTAGCAGCAGCGACCAGTTCTTCTGCGAGGTGGCAGTGCGTGACGACAACGACTCCGACCATGTCTTTGTTCATCCCTTCTCCGCATCGCGGTGTCGCACAGATAAAGAAGCCCCCATCGACTCCAATTCTTTCTGGAGTATCTCCGCCAGCCGATTCACGATCACCATGGATCGGTGCCTTCCTCCGGTACACCCGATGGCAATGGTCAAATGGGCCTTTCCCTCCCTCTCATAACGGGGAAGAAGAAATCGAATAAACCCATCCATCCGTTCCAGGAATTCCCTGGTCTCCTCCCACTGGAGCACATATTCGGCCACCCGGGAATTGTTCCCGCTCAACCGTTTCAGCTCCTCGACGAAATAGGGATTGGGCAGGAACCGGACATCCATCACCAGGTCGGCCTCATAAGGAATCCCGAGGCTATAACCGAAGGAGAGAAGGGTAACCGCCATCTGTCTCGGTCCAGAACCCTCCTGGGCATACTGCTGTATTCTCTCTTTCAACTGGTGGACGTTGAAATGCGACGTATCGATGACCAGATCTGCCATCTCCCGGATGACCTGGAGCCTTTCCCGTTCCAGGCGGACCCCGTCCCCGATCGAACCTTCCCCGGCCAGAGGGTGCTGACGACGGGTCTCGCTATAACGCCTGGAGAGGACGGGGTCCGAACAATCCAGGAAGAGGATCTCAACAGGATAGCCATCCTTCTTAAGCCCTTCAAGGATTTTTCGCGAATCCTCAAAATAGTCGCCCTCCCCCTTTCCGGTCCCCGTTTCCCAGTACCCCGGATAGGAGGCATCTCCGCGGACATCCTCCACCACGGCCACCTTCGAGATCTTCCCGCCGGACTGTTCGCTGAGCTCAATGAATTTGGGAAGGAGAAGGATGGGGAGATTGTCCACACAGTAAAATCCGATATCCTCCAGGGCCTTAATGGCAGTTGTTTTTCCCGAACCGGAAAGACCGCTGATCAGGATCGCCCGGACGCTCTTCACTCCACCTCATCCTCCTGTTCAAAGTGGGCCCCTCCTTGTTCCTCCATCCTGCGAAGGAGCCTTTTCTCGAATTCCAGGGCAGAATCGTAGCCCATCCGCTTCAGCAGATAGTTCCGGGCCGCTACCTCGATGATCGTCGTCAGGTTTCTCGCGGGTGTCACGGGTATCCTCAGCATCGGCAGTTCAACGCCCAGAGCGGCGTATTTTTCCTCCTCAAATCCGAGGCGGTCATATTCCTGGCTGGTATCCCATTCCATCAACTCAACGACGAGCTCGACCTTTTTCTGCTCTCGAATGGCCTCCACGCCGAAGAGGCTCCGGATATCGATGATCCCGAGCCCCCGGATCTCCATATGGTGCCGGATGACTTCAAAGCCCCTTCCCAGGAGAGAAGTAGGCGAACTCCTCTGGATATGAACCATATCGTCCGCAATCAGTCGATGGCCGCGGAGGATGAGATCCAGGGCACACTCGCTCTTCCCGATTCCGCTCTTCCCAAGGATGAGAACCCCTACACCGAAAACGTCGATGAGGACCCCGTGGATGCTGGTGCTGGCAGCCAGCTTCTCCTCAAGGAATTTCGTCACCCATTCAATAAAATCGAATGACCTCAGGGGGGTCCGAAATAGGGGGATTCCTCTCTCCTCTGCCTCTTTGCGTAAAAGTTCCGGGACCTCCAGGTTACGCGTCACGACCACGCATGCCATGTCCACACTGCAGATGCGGCGGATCACTTCCTCCTGTTGGGCTCCCGTGAGGGTCTTGAAATAAGCCATCTCCGTATTGCCGATGATTTGAAGACGCTCGGGGTCGATAAATCTCGTAAATCCCGTGAGGGCCAGTCCCATCTTCTGAATCTGGGAATGGGTAATCCTCTTGTCCAATCCCTTTCGGCCCGCCACCAGGGTTAGCTCCAGATGGTGGTCCTTGTTCTGTTCGAGTTCTTGGACCGGGAGGCCGCTCATCGAAAACCCATTCTACCCTAAGCCCGGAGGGCGCCCAAGCCTGTGTGCCGAAACGCGATACCAGCGCCAGACCTGCATGGGCACTCCGGCGTGCAGGCACGAACCATGAAAATGGTCCTGGTGGTTAGGGTTAGGGTGAAGGTGAGGAGGCCGCTTTGGGCTAAGGGGAAAGGTTGCGGCTAATGATTTAGAACCTCTACCCTAACCCCAAGACGAAACCGGCATCCTTACCCTGACCTTAACCCATGATTTTTATTTTCTACATCGAGGCTACGCCTCTCAGTACTTTTCGTCCTCTTCCGCGATGATCTGGAAAAGCTCCTTGCGCAACGATGCCTCAAGAAGGCGCTTCTTGAAGGAGGCATCCTTCAGCAGGGTGACGATTCTGCCCAGAAGCTTCAGGTTGTTCACCGCCGAGTTCTCCGGCGCCATCACCAGGAAAAAGAGAGAAGAAGGCTTCCGATCGATGGAATCAAAATCGACTCCCTTGAGCGAGCGGCCGAATGAAATAAAGAAGTCCTTCAGTTTCTTGAACCGGCCGTGCGGAATGGCAATTCCTTCTCCAATCCCCGTCGATTCGAGCTTCTCCCTTTCCAGGAGGACCCGCATGAGCTCCTCTGCGGATGCGGCCTGACAGGGCTTCACCAGAACACCTGAAAGCTCCCTCAGGATGGACTGTTTATCCGTCGCCTGGAGATCTGGAATGATCCACTCTTCCTTCAAATAGTCGAGGATCTTCATCGTCCCCTCTCTACCCTCTCTCTACTTCTCACGGGCCTCCACCCATTCGTAGCTCCCGTCCTGCCGACGATAGAGCGCATTCATGAGTCCCGAGTCCGAGTTGACAAAGATGAGCATGTCCTGATTCGCCGCCCGCAATTGGGCGACGGCCTCTTCGAGAGACATCGGCTTGGCCAGGATACGCCTCCTGCGGATCGTTGAAAGAATTTCCTGATCCTCTCTCCCTTCGACCTCTTCCGGCCCGCTCTCGGGTGACGCCTCCTCCGGCAGGGGGCCCGATCTCTTCCGTTTTTCCTTTCCCCTCCGCCCGCGCACCTGCCGCTCCACTCTTTCAACCATCTGATCGATGGCGGTATAAAGATCGCTATCCCGCCCCTCGCTGTTGAGGGTCAGGCCATCCGCGACAACCGTCATCTCTGCCATATGGCGGAACTTTTCAGCCGAGAGGACCACATGGACCTCTCGCGGATTTTCAAGATACCTCTGGAGCCTTTCCACCTTGTCCTTCACATAGTCCTTGATCCCTTCGTCGGCTTCGATATGTCGAAAGGTCACTGCGATCTGCATCGAATCCCTCCTCCATCCGCTTCGCTTTGATTTGAGATTTGAGATTTGAGATTTCAGATCTCAGATTTCACATCTTTCAATCCGAAATCTGCAATCTCCAATCAACTTATCATGGCTGGGGTTGTGGGCTACCGTTCAGGATATCCTCTCCTGCAAGTTTGACAAACTGATCCTAAAAAATTTTCCTCCGCTCATTGGATGACAGGATCTTCATCGCCTCGCGGTATTTCGAAATCGTTCTGCGTGCGATATGAATATGCATCCCTTTCAGGATCTGGACGAGCTTCTCATCGCTGTGAGGCTTCTTCAAGTCCTCTTTCGCAATAATCTCACGAAGGAGATTCTTCACGCTCTCCGAAGCCAGGTCCTCTCCGTCCGATGAGGCAATTCCCGTATTGAAGAAATACTTCAATTCATAAATCCCCTGAGGGGTATGAACGTATTTGTTGTGGGTCACCCGACTGATCGTCGATTCGTGCATCTGAATATCTTCCGCCACATCGCGCAGGACAAGAGGTTTGAGATACTTGATCCCTCGATCGAGAAAGTCTCTCTGAAACTTTACGATACTCTTGGCGACCTTATAGATCGTTCTCTGCCTCTGATGAATGCTTCGGATCAACCAGAGGGCTGAGCGCAGCTTTTCCTGAATGTATTTCCTGTCCCCCTCAGGGGACTCCCGGTTGCCGGTGAGGATGTTGCGGTAAAGGGGGTTCACTCTCAGGCGCGGAATTTCATCCTCATTGAGGTAGATGACATATTCCCCCTCCAGCTTGTAGACGTAGACGTCGGGAATGATCCCCTGGACCACCTCTCCACCGAAGGCCCTTCCGGGCTTGGGTTCCAGCTGGGAGATACGGAAGGCGGCCTGCCTCGCCCGCTCCAGCGAAACCCCCAGCCGTTTGGCAAGGATGGAGTAATTTCGATTCTTCAACAGAGAGAGATGTTCCGAGACAATCTTCTCGGCGATGGGATCGCGGACGGACATCTGCGCAAGCTGAATAAGAAGACACTCCTTCAGGTCTCTTGCTCCAACGCCCACGGGGTCAAATTGCTGGATCTTTCGGAGCACTCCTTCAACCAATTCGAGAGGAAGACCCATTTCCATGCTGACATCCTCAAGGGACGTCCTGAGATATCCGTCGTCATCCAGGTTCCCGATGATCCAGGCTCCAACCCGGTGTTCCTCGTCACTCACCCGGGAGAGTTGCAGTTGCCAGTGGAGATGGTCCGTGAGGGTTCTTCTCTCGGAGAGAAAATTTTCAAAAGACGGCCTTTCTTCTCCGTCCCGGTCGCCGTCCCCCAGCCGCTCAAAAGGAGTCAGGTTCGAATTCTCGAGGTAGTTTTCCCAGTCAAACTCGTTGACCCCTTCGCCTTCACCTTTGACCTCAACGGGACGTTCCTCGACGACGGGGGCCTCTTGCTCGGTGACCTCCTTCGCGAGCGACTCTCCCTCCTCCTTCTCCTCCTCAAGCTCTTCGAGCAGGGGATTTTCTTTCATCTCCTGATCGATCATCTCCACAAGCTCAAGTCGCGTGAGCTGCAGGAGTCGAATCGCCTGCTGCAGTTGCGGAGTGATCACCAGTTGCTGGGTGAGCTTAGGTGCCTGTCTGAGTTCGAGCGCCATCTTCTTCTACGAATTCTCCGTTGGGGCCAACGCGTTCTTCCTTGCTTTCCCCTCGCTTCGTTCTTTTTCTCTCTCCCAATCTAAAGCCATCTCCCAGATAGATCTTTCTCGCTTTACGGCTCCGGGAGATCCGTTCCGGCGTTCCCGCCTCGAGAATCTGTCCCTCATTCAGGATATAGGCTCGGTCACAAACCCCTAACGTTTCTCGGACGTTATGATCTGTTATTATAATGCCAATCCCCCTCGATTTCAATTGACGAATGATCGTCTGGATGTCGAAAACGGCGATGGGATCGATGCCCGCAAAAGGTTCATCCAGGAGAATGAAGAAAGGAGATAGGACCAGGGCCCGGGTGATTTCCACCCGCCTTCGCTCTCCGCCCGAGAGGCTATAGGCCTTCTGCCTCCGAAGGGCCGAGAGACCGAGTTCATCCAGGAGTTGTTCCAGTCGCTCTCGCCGCTCCTCACCTGAAAGAGGAAGGGTTTCCAGAATCGCGACCAGGTTCTCCTCAACCGTCAGTTTTCTGAAAACCGACGGCTCCTGAGGCAGGTACCCAATTCCCTTCCTGGCCCTGAGATACATCGGAAGGGATGTGATCTCTTCGCCGTTCAGGAGGATCTTTCCGCTGTCGGGTTGAAGAAGCCCAACGATCATATAGAAAATAGTCGTTTTTCCGGCACCGTTAGGGCCCAGAAGCCCTACGACCTCTCCTCCCCGGATTTCAACATCCACATTGTCGACGACCTTCTTCTGGCGGAACGATTTCGCCAAATTCTCACATGAGAGCTGGGAGATGTTTTCGGTCATAGAGTCACTGGCTTGCCCGCCGAAGCCTTGGCGCAGGCGGGTCATTCGTCATTCGTCTTTTGGTATCGTTGTTAATCCATGGTCATTGCTAAATGACCATTGCCCATCAATCATGTTTCACTGATCATTGTTCACTGATCATTGTTCATTGACCATTGCCCATTGATCATTGTTCTTTTTTCAATTCTCCTTTGGGTTTTGCTCCTTCCCCCTGGTCTTTCTGCGAGGGTGTAATCCTCGTACTCACCCTGCCTCCCTTCTCAGGCTCCACGTAACTTCTCTCTTCATCCACGTAATGAACGACCCGGTCCCCACGGATGACATTATCCCCTTCCCGGATGACCGCATCCCCTTCCAGGACGATCTTATTCTCATCCTGGTAGAACGTGGCCTTCTGGCTGGTAGCCCTCCGCTCGAGCTGCACAATCTTCACGTTGCCCGTCACCACGATCTCCTTTATCTTCTTCGTATCCCCATGATAATAGACCGTCATCACATTGCAATAAACGGAAACATCTTCCTGTTTCGCGACGACATTGCCTTTAAAGACGACGATGTTCTCCTTCTGGATCGACTCGACGGTGTCCGAGTCGATGTCAATGGGAGCTCGACTGGTCGTCATCCCAAATGCTCCCCCCTGGGTCCCGGATTTCTTGGGCTGAGCTTTTGGAGCCTTCCTCTTTTGCTGCGCCTCCCCGGATACTAAAAAGAAAATAATAGACAATGCGACCACAAGAAAAACGCTTCTCCTGCTTCTTCTCATCCCCTCCCCTTTCTCTTGATATGGGTCTTGACGTGGCTGAGAACCTTAAACGTTTGGGCTTCCATATCAACCAGCATTCCTATCCCGACAACCCGAATCTGTTCTCCTTCGATCTCCACGGGGTCTGAAGTGGTTACTCTTCTTGTCTGATCGGTGTAGGCCGCAGAGTTTGTCTTCAGTTTGTATCCATCACTGGTCGTAAGCACCACATTGCCTGCAATCTCCACGTCCTTCGATTCCTGGTTCACCTTCCCTTTTTTCCCGGTCACTACGACGATTCGACCGTCCTTCGTGTAGTAGGTCGCCTTCAAGTCCTCGAGAATGAGAATCTTCGTATCCTCTTCCTGCTGGATGGACTTCGCCTCGAGCTCCCAGGTCTTTTTGCCTTCCTTATCTTCAACGAGCTGAATCTTATCCAGGCGGCTCTCCAATCCCTCAATATGAACGTCTGGCAGTTTCTCCCGTTTGTCGAAAGCGATTCGTCCCTCGATGTTCACCCAGAGGCTCACGGCAGCGATTCCGCCGATCAAGACAACAAAAACCACGATGATAAGCTTTGCTCTACGCATACCCAACCGTTCTCTTCAGACGACCCCGGCCTTCAGGAGATCATGGAGATGAATGATCCCGACCGGTACCCTCTCGCCGGGACGATTGAAGACAAACAGGGAGGTGATCGAATATTCCTCCATCTTCTGGACCGCCCTGGCGGCGAGTGCTTCTTTCTCGATCCACTTCGGATTTCTCGTCATCACTTCCGTGGCCTCGCGCTCGAGGACATCGCTAAATTTCTCGAGAGCCCGCCTCAGATCCCCGTCCGTGATCACCCCGACGAGAGCTCCGTCCTCGCTGCAGACCCCGGTCACTCCAAGCCGTTTCGAAGTGATCTCAAAAATGGCCTCTCTCAGCGGCGTCTTCTCGGAAACCCTCGGAAAGGCCTCACCCGCATGCATCAGATCTTCTACCTTTAAGAGAAGTTTTTTCCCGAGCGCGCCTCCCGGGTGAAGGAGGGCAAAATCCTCCTCTCTGAAGCTTCGTTTTCCCATGACGGCAACGGCCAGCGCATCTCCCAGAGCAAGTGTCACCGTCGTGCTCGCCGTGGGAGCAAGTCCCAGAGGGCAGGCCTCCTCCTTGACATGGATGTCAAGAAAGACATCCCCTGTTCTGGCCAGGGTGGAATTCTTGTTCGCCGTAAGGGTGATCATCCGGTTCCCGTACCGCTTGAGGAGAGGAAGGACCTCCAGAAGTTCCCGGGTCTCTCCGCTTTTCGAGATCGTAATGACCACATCCTCTCTCGTCAGCATTCCTAAATCCCCATTGGCCCCCTCGGCGGGATGAAGAAAAAAAGCAGGCGTCCCTGTACTCGCAAACGTCGATGCAATCTTTCGCCCCACAAGCCCTGATTTCCCCATCCCCATGAGCACGACTTTGCCTTTGCAGTGATAGAGCAGTTCCACCGCTTCTGAAAAACTTTCATCGACGCGCTCTGCCAGATCAAGAATCGACTGCGCCTCGATACGCAACACCCGCTTTGCCTCTTCAATCACCCTCACCCGCCCCTGCTCTTCCTTCCGTTCCTTCGTCATTTTAGATTTCAGATTTAAGATTTGAGATTTTTCAATCTCCCATTTGCAATCGACAACCCTACGGCTGCTTTGGGCTTTCAGCTTTGAGCTTTGAACTCTCAGCCTCGACCTTTTTGGCTTTCCTTTTTTTGCTTTTTAACGCTTCTCCCCGCTCCAGCGAAGCCTTGATGAATTCCCTGAACAAAGGGTGGGGATCCATCGGTTTTGATCTGAATTCCGGATGAAACTGGCACCCGAGAAACCATGGATGCTCTTCCAACTCCACGATCTCAACGAGCTCCTTGTCCGGTGACACGCCGCTCGCGACGACACCCGCCTTTCTCAGAATATCCAGATAGGCATTGTTAAACTCGTACCGATGACGGTGTCGCTCGTAGATCAGCCTCTTCCCGTAGGCCTCGTAACCAAGGCTATCTCCATCAAGGCGGCAGGGATAGAGTCCCAGCCTCATCGTTGCGCCTTTGACGGAATCCGTGCTCCGCTTCTGAACGACCTGATCGCGATCGACCCACTCCTCGATGAGATAGATCACGGGATGAGGAGTGCTTGCATCGAACTCGGTGCTATTGGCTCCCTTCAAGCCCGCACAATGCCTGCCAATCTCGATCACCGCGCACTGCATACCGAGACAGATCCCGAAGAAGGGAATCCGATTCTCCCTCGCATATCGAATGGCCTTGATTTTTCCTTCGATGCCCCTCATGCCGAAGCCTCCGGGAACGAGAATCCCGTTCACCCCCTGTAGAAAATGCTCCGCCCCTTCCTTATCCACCTGTTCGGAATCAATATACTTCAGTTGTACCCGGGCGTCGTTGGCAATCCCTCCATGGACCAATGCTTCTGTTAAACTCTTGTAGGATTCCACCAGACTCACATATTTCCCGACAACGGCGATCGTCGTTTCGAAGCGCGGGGACTTCACCTTCCGGACAACCCTTTCCCAGCCCTTGAGATTCGGCCGGCCCGTCCAGATATTGAGCTTCTCCACAATCTTCTCGTCGAGCCCTTCCTGATGGAAGACGATCGGCACCTCGTAGATCGTGTCGACGTTTTTTGCGGTGATCACCGCATCCTTATCGACGTTGCAAAAGAGGGCAATCTTCCCCTTGATCTCGGGAGAAAGAAGCCGATCGGTCCGGCAGAGGAGGATATCCGGCTGGATTCCGATCTCCCGGAGCTCCTTAACGCTGTGCTGCGTAGGCTTGGTCTTCAACTCTCCCGCTGTCTGGATGTAAGGGACGAGGGTGAGATGGATATAGAGAGTGTTTTCTCTCCCAAGGTCTCCGCGCATCTGACGGATCGCCTCCAGAAAAGGAAGGCTCTCAATATCGCCGACCGTACCGCCCACTTCGACGATCACGATATCAATCTCCTCCGAGAGGTCCAGAATCTTTGATTTGATCTCGTCGGTGATGTGAGGGATAACCTGCACCGTCCCTCCAAGATAGTCTCCCTTTCGTTCCTTGGAGATGACAGAATCATAGATCTGCCCTGTCGTAAAATTGTTCTTCTTCGCCGTCTTGACGCTCGTGTAGCGTTCGTAATGCCCCAGATCGAGATCTGTCTCAGCACCGTCATCGGTGACATAGACCTCGCCATGCTGAAAGGGGTTCATCGTTCCCGGGTCGACATTGATATACGGATCCAGCTTGATCAGGCTAACCCTCAGCCCTCGCAATTCGAGCAAGGCTCCGATGGATGCCGAGGCCAGGCCCTTTCCGAGAGAGGAAACAACGCCTCCTGTGACGAAGATATATTTTGTCCTTGCGTTCACCAGACGCCTCCTCCATCTGTTCTTTGGAGACGCCCCGGCGGGGCGTCTCTATCCTTCAGATGTCAGCTTAACAACCTTTCGATGAGTTCAAACCCTCTTTCGACAAAGATTCCGCTCTTCGCTCCCGCCGCCTCATCGAACCCCTCAATCCCTATCGACCGGCCGCCGCCATCATTCGAATAGATGACGTAAGGCACAGGGTCGGCCGTATGCGTTCGCAGGGAAACCGGAGTGGGGTGGTCGGGCAGAAGAAGGATCTTAGATCTTTCAAAAGCAGCCGTTCCCTTCAGGATCGGTCCCACAATCCTCTCGTCAAAAGCCTCGATGGCCTCGATCTTCAGCCGGGGATCGCCCATATGCCCTGCTTCGTCAGGGGCTTCCACATGAACAAAGACGAAATTCCGTTTTTCGAGGACTCTCAGAGCGCACGATGCCTTTCCCTCATAATTGGTGTCAAAATATCCCGTGGCTCCAGGTACCTCGAGAGAGGTGAGTCCTGCAAGAATTCCGATCCCTTTCAGGAGGTGGACGGCTGAGATCACGGAGCCTTCGATCCCGTATCGCTCTTTCAAGGTAGTCATCCTCGGAGATCGTCCCTGCCCCCAGAGCCAGACGGAGTTTGCGGGAGGAAGACCTTTCCCTTCCCGTGCAAGGTTGACCGGGTGGCTTACGAGGAGACGTCGGGACTCAGCCATCACCGAGAGGATGTGATCCGCTCCTGTCGTTCCGTCTCCACCACGAGGCAGAAAGGGAAGAATCTCTTTCCCGATGATATCGTGAGGGGGAGTGAACCCGATGCTTTCCATTCCAGGGAATCTGCTCGCTCCGTTCCTCCATACCAGGAGATGACGATAGCTCACACCCGGGTAGAGGAGGACCTCGGGTGTTCCCAGCTTCCTATTCAATTCGGAAATGATCTCTTCTGCCTCTCCATCCGTGATGTGCCCTGCTGAGAAATCCTCCATGACCGTATCACCCCCGCTGCCCTGAAGGGTGACAAGATTGCATCGAAAGGCGATGTCATCCGGATGAAGTTCAACCCCCAGGCTGGCAGCCTCAAGAGGACCTCTGCCGCTGTAATATCGAACCGGATCGTACCCGAGGATCGAGAGGTTGGCAATTTCACTCCCCGGGGTAAAACCGTCCGGAACCGTCTTAACCAGTCCTATCTCGCCATGCCTCGCCATCCAGTCCATGTTGGGTGTCCGCGCAACCTCGAGCGGAGTCTTCCCTCCAAGGCTCTCAATGGGATAATCCGCCATTCCATCACCAACAATAATGACATATCTCATCTCAACGGCCATCTCTCAACGCCCCAAACCTAAATATAACAAAACCCTCCAAATGTCAAATGAAAACCGGTTCGTGAAAGCAAAAGATGTGCCAAGCCTGAAAGGTTGGAAAATTCCATTTCTTCACTATTCCATTATTCCTGTGGTGTCCCGGTGTCCCGTACTTTCGGGAAAACCGTTTTCTTGATGTACTCAACCACCCTCTCCGTCTCTTTCCTAACAACCTCCATAGGGCTGTATCGGGGAGGTTTCGAAGCGCCCCTTAATTCCCTTTCGTAGATTCCGAGCCTTGCTTCTTTTCCGATGTAATCCTCTGGAAGAGGATCGCTTAATTCAACTCCGTTCATGACGGCCCAGGCGAGGGTCCACGCCCGGGCGACGTTCGAGACATCATATCCCCCTCCTCCCAGCGCCACCCACCGGGGCGCAAGCGCCTTCATCCGTCGTATGATCTTCTCGTAACCCGAGATGGAGACGTTCAATTTCGCCAGAGGATCGTTGTAGAAAGTATCCACTCCCAGTTGAGTCACAATGACGTCGGGCCTGAACCCGTCGATGAGAGGCGGGACGATTTCGTCAAATGCCCACAGGTAGGTTTCATCATCCGTGAAGGGAAGAAAGGGGATGTTGACGGAATATCCTTCCCCTCTTCCTGTGCCGATCTCATCCTCGAAACCGGTCCCGGGGTAGAGGGTCCTCCCGCTTTCATGGAGGGAGATCGTCAGTACCTGGTCCGTCTCATAGAATGCTGCCTGCACGCCATCTGCGTGATGGGCATCAATATCGATATAGGCTACCCTTTTGCCTCTCTCTAATAGCTTCAGGATGCCGATGACGGGGTCGTTCACGTAGCAAAATCCAGAGGCTCTGGAACGCTGCGCATGGTGAAGGCCGCCCGCTATGTTGAATGCAATTGCTCCCTTCCCGTCGGCGACGAAATCGCATGCCTGCAGGGTTGCTCCCGTCACGAGAAGAGACCAATCATAAAGACCCTTAAACACCGGGTTGTCCCCGGGTCCAAGCCCGTTCGGGTAGGCGTCGCGGATACGGCCTTCGCTGGCCTCCCTCAGAGTGTTCAGGTACTCCCGGCTGTGAAAAAGGGCGAGAGTCTCATCGTCGGCCTTCTGGGGGATCAGAAGTTGAACGGAGGGAAGGGGCAGGAGTCCGTAGGCCTGAATCAGTTCGTAGGTCAACTTGAGACGAATGATCTTGAGGGGATGGGTGGGCCCGTAATCGTAGTCGAGATAGGCATCCGTATAGATGAAAGCATTTTCCAAAGGCTAAGGAATTCCTCAAATTGATCTTGATCCGGTTTTTTTTCAGTTCCTATTCTTGCCAGCGCACGATACGAAGACGGTCCTATCGCGTCATCATCGTCGCTTTATTCCAGCTCGTTCTCCACTCGAAGGACCATCGTCTTTCCGAGGATGACTTTGAGCCGGTCGATCTCCCTGAGGGCTCGCTGAACGTTCCGCTCTTTGGCCTCGTGGATCATCATCACGATGGGAACGGCGCCGTTGATCTGCCTTCCCTTCTGGATGACCGATGAAATGCTGATCTCATTCTTCCCCAGAATCCCTGAAATCTTGGAGAGGACACCCGGCCGGTCGAGTGCAGAAAACCTCATATAGAAGGGCATCACCACCTCCTCCATCCTCTTCAGAGGGATTTTCCCGATGGCAGATTCCTGGAAGGAGAGCAGCGGAACCCTGCGCCCCTCGGCTCGGGTCAGAAGATTCCGGGAGAGCTCCACCAGGTCGCCTACCACAGCGCTTCCAGTGGGCATCTGGCCTGCTCCCTGGCCGTAAAAGAGAGTGGGGCCTACGGCATCTCCTTTGATGTAGATTGCATTAAACACTCCTTCTACGGTCGCCAGGAGATGTCTCTCGGGGATCAGCGTGGGATAAACACGGGCTTCTACCTTTCCCTGATCCAATTTTGCGATGGCGAGGAGCTTGACCCGGTAGCCAAATTCCCGGGTGAATTCAATATCCAGGGGAGTAATTTCCGTGATCCCTCCCATCGAGATCTCGTTGAATCGAATCGGCGTGCCAAAAGCGAGTCGGATGAGGATGGCCAGCTTGTGAGCCGCATCGATGCCTCTAATATCGTAAGTAGGATCGGCCTCTGCGTACCCTTTCTCCTGGGCCTCCTTCAGGACCTCTTTGAAGTTCCTGCCTTCGTCCGTCATCTTGGTGAGAATGTAGTTTGACGTCCCGTTCAATATCCCGAAGATCGAATCAATCCGATTGGCCACCAGACCCTCCTTGAGGGACCTGATCAGAGGAATGCCTCCGCCCACCGATCCCTCGAAGTTGACGTCGACACCTCTCCGATTGGCTTCTTTGAAGATCTCGTCCCCATGAAGAGCGAGAAGGGCCTTATTGGCCGTGACGATATGCTTCCCTTTCCGGATTGCCCTCAGGATAAAGGTTTTCGCAGGCTCGATCCCCCCGATAAGTTCCATCACGATATCGATTTCGGGGTCTTCGATCACGTCCTCCACTCTCGGCGTGAGGACCCCCATTCTCAACCTGACTCCACGGTCCGTCACCAGGTCGACATCGGCAACCTTTTTCAGAATGATTTTCGCACCCAGACGTTTCTCAATCAATCCGGAGTTCTTCTGGAGGATCTTGACGACCCCTGCTCCCACCGTCCCGAACCCGATCAACCCAACCTTCACCTGGCGCATCTCGCCCCCATCGCTGCACACTGGAATGATGGAATAATGGAGTATTGGAATAATGGGTTAAAAACATCAGAGAAAGTCTTTTTCGATTTCTTTCGTTCTCCCATCATTCCATCATTCCAGTATTCCATGATTCCAATCAGATTTTCGCTTTATTTCAGTACTTTGCCGATTCCCTTGACGGCCTGTTTGGTCCGGGCTTCATTTTCCACCAGGGCAAACCTGACGAACCCCTCCCCGTACTCTCCGAAACCGATTCCCGGCGACACGGCGACCTTAGCCTCTCTCAGGAGCAACTTGGAAAACTCCACGGAGCCCAATTTCTTAAAGGGTTTTGGAATCTCCGCCCAGACGAACATCGTCCCCTTCGGCTTCGGAATCTCCCAGCCCACCCGTTTCAAACCATTCACGAGGGTATCCCTTCTTTTTCGGTAGATCTCGACGGTTTCATGAACACAACTCTGATCCTCATTCAGGGCGATGATGGAGGCGATCTGAACAGGTTGAAACACTCCATAGTCCAAATAGCTCTTCAGTCTCGCCAGGGCGGCCAGCATCGCAGGATTTCCGATTGCAAATCCGACGCGCCAGCCAGCCATGTTGTAGCTCTTCGAAAGGGAGAAGAATTCGACAGCGACCTCTTTCGCACCCTTCACCTCGAGGAGGCTGGGAGCCCGGTACCCGTCAAAAACGATGTCGCCATAGGCGAAATCGTGGACAATCATGAGATTGTGCTCCCGGGCAAAGCCGACGAGGTCCTCGAAGAAATCAAGATCTACAACCATGGTCGTCGGATTATGAGGGAAGCTCACGATCAGCATTTTGGGTTGAGGCCAGGTCTGTTTTGTCGCGGTCAGAAGACGCTGGAAGAAGTCGCCACGATCCGTCAGGGGCACGGACCTGAGGTCTCCTCCTGCGATGACGACCGAGTAGGCATGAATAGGATAGGTGGGATTGGGAACGAGCACGACATCGCCGGGACCAAGAATCGCTAAGGCCAGATGTCCAATCCCCTCCTTGGCGCCGATGGTCACGACGCACTCCGATTCCGGGTCCAGTTCCACGTCAAACCGTCTCCGGTACCAGTCTGCGATGGCCAATCGAAGCTTATAGATTCCTTTCGATGCCGAGTAGCGATGGTTTCTCGGATTTTTCACCGCCTCGATCATTTTGTTGACAATGTGTTTGGGCGTCGCCAGGTCAGGGTTCCCCATGCCAAGGTCGATGATGTCTTCCCCTCGTCTCCGGGCCTCCATTTTCAACTGGTTGACGATGCCAAAGATATAAGGGGGAAGCCTGGTCATGCGGTGGAATTCGGATCCATCGGGATGAAACAATTGCATGCGTTTTTTCCTCTCTTTCAGATGAGTGATTGCGAGTTGCCCTGCCCCCCCTTGCGCAAATCAGGGTAATTGTTAACGATTAACACACTCTTTCGCTCTTTTCAATTCCCTCCGATGCAAAAGCATTAAATGAATTGACACTACATGCATATGTAAGGTGCGTTCCCCGGATGCACCACTGACGGCCTGATCGGGGATCAGGCCCTACATGCTGGCAGGACCACCACCCCAACCCTTGGACCGAACCGGCATCCTTACCCTGACCTTAACCATTACCATTTCAATCCGACGACGCAATCTTGCTCTTATCCGATGCTGGCCAGGTCGAGCCTCCCCTTCCATCTTCTCGCGACCATCTCTTTCAAACCTGAATAGCGGGGATGGACAAGTTCAGGATCTTCCTCAACGAGCCGGAAGGCCTCCTTTCTCGCCTCAATCAGAATGAGTGTGTCCCGTACGAGATGAGCTACTCTCAAATCCGGAAGTCCTGACTGTCGCGTTCCCAAAAACTCTCCGGGCCCCCTCAGGGCAAGGTCTTCCTCGGCGATCTGAAATCCATCCGCCGTCTTCTCCATAGCCCGAAGGCGGACCCTCGCTTCCTCGGAAGACCTGTACTGAGCAAGGAGAATGCATTTCGAAGGATGGCTTCCTCTGCCGATCCTGCCTCTGAGCTGGTGAAGCTGCGAAAGTCCAAACCGCTCCGCATGCTCCACGACCATCACGGAAGCATTAGGAATGTCGACTCCTACTTCGATAACTGTCGTCGCGACCAGAATCTGAATGGACCCATCCTTGAACTCCTTCATGACCGACTCTTTCTCATCGCTCTTCATGCGGCCATGGAGGAGTCCCACTCGAAAGCCCGGGAAAACGTCCTTCTGAAGGTGTTCTGCCATCTGGGTCGCATCTTTCAGGTCAAGCTTCTCCGATTCCTCAACCAGGGGATAGACGATGAATGCCTGCCGGCCCTTTCTCATCTCCTCCTCCAGGATGCGATAGACCCTTGCCCTTCCAGATTCGGGGAAACACCGGGTCTCCACAGCCATCCGACCCGGAGGCAACTCGTCAACGATTGATACATCGAGATCGCCATAGATCGTCATGGCCAGGGTTCGGGGGATGGGTGTCGCTGTCATCACCAGGACGTCCGGGTTCTCCCCTTTCTTCTTCAGCAAGCCTCTCTGAACGACTCCAAATTTATGCTGTTCATCGATGATGGCAATCCCGAGCCGGTGAAATTCGACCCCTTCTTCGATTACCGCGTGAGTCCCGATCACAAGGTGGATCCCCCCATCACGGATCCGTTGATAGAAGTCACTTCTCTCCGCGGCCTTGATGCTGCCCGTCAGGAGCGCCGCGTGGAGTCCAAGAGGCTCGATCCACGGACGAAGCGTACGGTAATGCTGCTCTGCAAGCACCTCTGTGGGAGCCATCACCGCGGCCTGATACCCGCTTTCCACGGCCTGAAGACAGGCCAGAAACGCAACGATCGTCTTTCCACTGCCCACATCCCCCTGTATCAGTCGATTCATGGGGCGAGGCTTCTCCATGTCCTCCCTGATCTCTCTGAGAACCCTCTCTTGAGCCCGGGTCAGTTGAAAAGGGAGGAGATTCAACAGCCTCTGGACCAGATGCCCCTCCTTTTTGAAGGATATCCCCTTCTCGACCACGGCACCTCTTTTCTTCAGCGCAAGGCCGAGTTCGAGGGAGAAGAGTTCGTCGAAGATGATCCGGCGGTGTCCTTCTGACCGGTATAAATTGAGGCTATCCATGCTCTCCTCGTCCAGAGGGAAATGGACCCTCTGGAAGGCCTGCCTGAGATCGATCAGTCCGTGGCGTTCGAGAATCTCTCTGGGAATTGGACTGGAGAGATCATTGCCATACTGATCCAGGATATTTCTCAGCAGCCGTCTCAACGTCCGCTGATGGAGCCCTTCTGTCTCTGAATAGATCGGAACGATCCGTTTGAAGTTGAGGTAATCCTTTTCGATATCGTCCGCGACCATTTCGACATCCGGGTGGTAAATCTCCCTCTGATGATTAAACCATCTCACCTCCCCCGAAAAGATTAGCTTCGTTCCCTTCTTGAAGCGATGGAACAGGTATCGTTCGTTGCCGCGAAACCACTTGAGGGTAATGACGCCAGTTCCGTCTCCGACGACCGCTTCAAAAACCTTTCTTCTCCTCTGCGAGTAGAAGGCCGTTCCTGACAACCGCACCTCGCCAAACCCCGTCTGCCGCTCGCCAGCCCTGATCTCGGAAATCTTCTTCAGGTTACGGCGGTCCTCGTAGCATCTCGGAAGAAAGTAGAGGGCGTCCTCAACGGTTCGGATTCCCTTTCTCTCAAAGAGTGCGGCAAGCTTCGGACCTACTCCTTTTACGTACTGAATAGGGCTCTGGAGGCGATCCCTGAGAGGATGGTCTGGCAATCGTTGCATCTACTCGCCTTCTCCTTCCAGAAGGGAATCCGAAACAATCCTGATAAAAGTCTTCCGGCAGGAAGGACACTCAATCGGGTTCTCTCCCATTTTCAGTTCGATCTCGCCGTAGGAAATGATCTGGTCACAGTAGGGGCAGCGGTGAGGCAAGACTTGGATCACGAACTCTTTCGGATCTTCGTTCATATCTATTTCAGGCTCCGTGGTCTTATCCCGGCTGCTATGAATATACAAAAACGAATCTGAAGAATCAAGGAACCGAAAGCAGGTGTGGCCGGGGATCGCAAGGCAGACTCACGGATATCTCACGGCCGAAGATGTCTCTTCTCCCGGATGAAAAGGGTGAGGAGAAAGGCCACAAGGGCCATCGCCGTGGAGAAAAGGAAGATCGTCTGGTAATTTCCGCTCCGGTCAAAGATCACGCCTCCCAGGTAGGTCCAGAAGCCTCCCCCCAGGTTGTGGATCGTGATGATGAACCCCGAGATGAGGCCGATGTTCGAAAATCCGTAAAGCCTTCCGAGGAGGGTCGTTGATAACGGGGCAGTGATCAACAGGGTGAAGCCGAAGACGAGGGAAAAAATGTAGAACGATAGGGTGGTCTGATATTTCAGAATGAGGAGGAAAAGGAAGACCCGGAGAAGAAAAGTCAAGGCAATGGGAATCTTGTTTCCGATCATGTCCGAGACAGGGCCGGCGATGAGAATTCCCGGAAGACTCATCAGTCCAACCCATGCGAGCATGTTTCCCGCCGTGATTGCAGAAACACCATGATCGGTCACGAAAGGGATGAGGTGAGTGGTTACAAAGAAATCAGCGCTTCCGCAGACGAACATCGTCATGGCAAAAAACCAGAACGAGGAAGTCCTCATGGCCTCCCTCAGACTGAGATCCCCTTCCTCTAACTTCTCCTTCCTCCGGGGTCTTCCCTTTTCCTGAAAGTCGGCGGGCCCCTTTCCAACTTGCTCAGGGTCTCCTCGAAACACGACGAAGGCCAGGGGGACATTGATCACCAGCATGATGAGACCGAGGTAGAGGTTCGAGGCCCGCCATCCATACTTCAGGGAGAAGGCCGTAAAAAGAGGAATGATTGCAAACTGGCCCAGGCAATTCCCGGACAAGGCGACACTGATCGCAAGGCCGCGCCACTTCACAAACCACTTGCTCACAAGGGCTGAGAAGAGCGGGCCAGAGGTTCCTCCCATCCCGGCGGCTGCCAGCACTCCGTATGCGACATAGAACTCCGTGAGGGAGCCGATCCGCGAAATGAGGACGTATCCCGCTGAGATCAACAGGGTTGAGATCACGATGATCCATTTGGGGCCGTATCGGTCATAGAGCCTCCCGACCACGATGAGCGACAGGGCAAAAATAGTCATGTGTACAAAAAAGGCGAGGGAGATGGCCCCCCGATTCCATCCGAGCTCCGCCATCATGGGCTTAAACATCACCCCGAAGGAATTTCGGGCTCCCGAGTTGAAAAACAGGACGATAAACGAGGAGGCCAGAATATACCAGCCATATAAGAACCGGGGCTTCCGAGGTGTCTCCCAAAATCGTGACATAGACTCTTTTCCTCTTCCTACTAGAATGAATGCCCGTTCTGATCGTTGGAGTTCATAACACGAAACCCGGGGATTTGAAAGCAGGCCACGATCCTCTAAATACAGTTACTTTTCTCCTAAAATACAGGATTCACCGTATTTACTCTTACCAAGAGGATCTGTTAGCTTGATGGTATGAATCGATTCTCTTTCCCTGCTCGGGAAGAGAGAAAGGAGAGGAGGAGAGGAGAAAATGAAAAATGGTGAAGAAAGTAACCGTGGGGGCTGGTGGTTGCTGTCTTTTCTCATGGGTGGCCTGGTGGGCGCAGGGGCAGCCCTCCTTCTGACCCCTAAGTCAGGACAGGAGACAAGGGAAAAGATAAAGGGACTGGCCGATAGTGCTGCCGAAAGAGCCGAAGGGCTTGCCGGACAGGTGAAGAACACGGCCCAATCGGTTTTGGAAATAGGAAAGAAGGTCCTCGAAGAGAGAAAATCGATCATCGAATCGGCTGTGGAGGCGGGGAAGGAAGCGTATCAAAAGGAAAAGGAGCGAGTTTCAGGCGTCCAGACAGGGGTCTAATTACTCTTTACGCCACGCAGCCTTTGAGGTCTCTTCTCCGCAGACCACACTGCTGGCTTTCAGAGACAGCAGGACCTGTTTCTTGGTTGTGGATTCGGGGCGGATTTTTTTTGACATCCTGTGCACGATTTGACATAATATTACCCTCATGGAACTCATCCGGAAACTGGGGGTGCTCACATTAAGTGGTTTGCGGAAAATGGGGGAGATAGGCCTCTTTCTCTTCAGGGCTTTTCTTTGCGCAATCACTCCACCCCTGAAGGTTTCCTGGGTCCTCAAACAGATTCAATTCATCGGTTTCCAGTCGACCCTGCTTATTGTTCTCACTGGAGCCTTCTCAGGCATGGTCCTGGGGCTCCAGGGATTCTATACCCTGAACCGATTCGGTTCGGCTGCTCTCCTCGGACCGATGGTCGCCCTCTCCCTCATCCGGGAACTCGGACCTGTCCTTTCCGCCCTGATGGTCACGGGAAGGGCAGGCTCTGCCATGACCGCGGAAATAGGAATCATGCGGATCAGCGAGCAGATCGATGCCATCGAGATGATGGGACTCAACCCTTTCCGGTACCTCGTTGTCCCCAAGCTCCTGGCCGGTCTCATTGCCCTTCCCCTCCTCACGGCCATCTTCGACGTCGTGGGGATTTTTGGGGGCTATCTCGTTGGTGGAAAGATGCTTGGCCTGGGCGAAGGAACCTATTTCGGCGAAATGGCGAATTATATCGACCTGCAAGACGTGATGGGAGGGATCTACAAATCTCTCACCTTCGGTGTTGTGATCACCTGGATATCCAGCTACAAAGGGTTCTACTCCGGGTTCGGTCCCGAAGGTGTAAGCAAGGCCACCACTCAGGCGGTGGTTCTTTCATCCGTTTTGATCCTCTTCTCGGATTATATTCTGACATCGTTTCTTTTTTGAGGCGAACATGATACGGATCGAAGACATCCACAAGGCCTTCAACGGATTTCAGGTGCTCAAGGGTGTCTCCTGCGACGTCGACAGGGGAGAGATCCTCGCCTTGATCGGGGGAAGCGGCCATGGAAAGAGCGTGATTCTCAAACATGTGGTTGGCCTGCTCAAGCCGGATCGAGGCCATGTATTCATCGACGGGAAGGATATCTGCCAAATCAAGGGAACCGAGCTTGAAGAGATGCGCAGCCGTTTTGGGTTCCTCTTCCAGGGCGGAGCCTTATTCTCCTCCTTAACCGTCTTTCAGAATGTCGCCTTTCCCCTGAGGGAAAAGACGAGGTGGCATGACGAACAGATCAGAGAGAGGGTGCTCGCCGTCCTGGATCAGGTAGGTCTGCGAGAGGCGCAAGACAAGTTTCCGGCCGAGATCAGCGGCGGAATGATCAAACGCACTGCCCTTGCCCGATTCCTGGTAAGAACCCCTGAGATCATGCTCTTTGACGAGCCTACCACGGGGCTGGACCCGGTGATCGCCCAGACGATCCTTGACCTCATCAAATCGCTTCACAAGGATCTCGGGTTTACAGGCATGATTGTCAGCCATGAACTTTCAAGGGTATTTCAGATCGTACAAAAGGTGGCCATGCTCCATGACGGAGTCATCCGGACGGTGGGTACACCTGAGGAGATCATGGCCTCCAAGGATCCTGTTGTTCAGCAGTTCATTAGCGGGACCATCGACTGGACAGTAGGTCACCCTTCAAGTGAACTCACTCATGAAGAGGTTACCAATCGGGGGAAGCAATGAGAAAGTTTGATGTCGAATTGGCCGTCGGAGTCTTTGTCCTTGCAGGACTGATCTGTCTCGGTTATCTTTCCATCAAGCTCGGGAAGATGGAGATCGTGGGAGGAAAGGGCTACGAACTCAGCGCCGTCTTCCCCAATGTCGGAGGCCTCAAATCCGGCTCTCCCATCGTGGTTGCAGGTGTTGAGGTGGGACGGGTCAAGTCGATCGCTCTGGAGAACTACCAGGCCAGGGTCCTCATCAGTGTTCCCCGGGATTTGAAGATCCAGGAGGACGCCATCGCTTCCATCAAGACCAAGGGGCTCATCGGAGAGAAGTACATTGAGATCACACCCGGTGGGTCGGAAAAGATCTTGAAACCCGGGAGCCAGATTCGGGAGACCCAACCTCCCGTTGATCTGGAAGAATTGATATCCAAGTATGTATTTGGTAAAATATAGAAAACGTTCCTTGAGGTGATCATGAATTCAGCGCGTTTGCTTCGATGGATTTTCGGATTTTCCATGGCCCTTTTACTGAGTGCTCCGGCCCTCGCAGGCGATTCAAGAGATCAGATCAAACAGACCACGGATCGAATTCTATCCATCCTTTCCGACCCTTCATTCAAGGGATCCGCAAAGACTGAAGAAAGGAGAAGAGAGATTCGCAAAGCCATTGATGAGCGCTTCGATTGGGAGGAGATGGTCCAGCGCTCCCTGGCGACCCACTGGTCCAAGCGAACGCCAGAAGAGAAGAGAGAGTTTGTGGGTCTCTTTAAAGACCTCCTGCTGCGCGCCTATATCAACAAACTGGAAGACTATTCCGGGGAGAAGATGGTCTATACCGGAGAAACGGTCGACGATGACAGGGCCGTCACCAAAGTTAAAATTGTGACCTCAAAGAACAAGGAAATTACCCTTGAGTACCGGCTCATGAAGAAAGGGCCTCAGTGGCTGGTCTATGATATCTCGATCGAAAGGGTGAGCCTTGTGAACAACTACAGGACTCAATTCAACAGCATCATTGTTAGAAACGGTTACGAGGAGCTTGTCAAGAGACTGAAGGAAAAGCGCTCACTGGACGATAAGACGGAGGCTAAAACATGAAAATCGGCTGCCGGATTGCTATGTTGCTGGTCGTGACATGGGTGGTTGTCCCTGCTCTCGTTTGTGCTTCCCCATCTGGGACCTCTTTTCAAACGGAATCTCCCGATTCGATTCCTAAGACCGGGAGCACGGATCAGGTGGCAGCTCTGAGCACGCCTGCGCAATCTCCTGAGACCGAAGAATCTCTCGAAACGATTCCCGACCCTCTGGAACCCATCAATCGGTTTTTTTTCCAATTCAATGACAGGCTCTACTTCTGGGTCCTTAAACCTGTGGCAACCGGCTATAAGGCCGTCTTTCCTGAACCCGTCCGGGTGGGTGTAAGAAACTTCTTCTCCAACATAACCACTCCGATTCGTCTGGTCAACTGCCTGCTTCAGGGGAATTTCAAAGGCGCCGGGAACGAGACGATACGTCTGGTCCTCAATTCGACCCTGGGACTTGCGGGTTTCCTCGACCCCGCCAAAAAGGAGCTCAAGATAGAGAAGCAGGATGAGGATTTTGGTCAAACCCTGGGCACGTGGGGCATGGGCCCCGTTCTCTACATCGAGTGGCCGATCCTCGGAGGCTCAAGTGTCCGCGACAGCATTGGTTATGTCGGCGACCTCGCCCTCGATCCTCAAACGTACTTGCCTTTGGTTCCATATCTTGCTATCCGATCCTTTGACAAGATCAATGATTGCTCGTTAACCCTGGGAGAGTATGAAGACCTGAAAAAGGCTGCCGTCGACCCTTACGTTGCCAAGCGCGATGCCTACTATCAATACCGTCAGAATAAGATCAAGGAGAAAGGAAAGACCGCAGAGCCAGCCGTTAGTTCCGGCCAGCCCCAGAGGTTTCTATCGGTGCAGGTTGCCCAGCTCGATTCGCCGAAGGATGACAGGAGCTTTTTTACCTACTGATGGTTGGAAGCGACTGCGAATTGAAATTTCCACGATGTTCGTGGCCGAAAACCTCCGGGTTACGATGTCTCCTCGTTTTTCTGTCTTTACATCACAGGTGATCTCCGGGCATCCCCCTATTCCTTTCCTCATATTACATTTATATTATTAAGGGTCTCAAAATTGAATTGACATAGACATTGAAAATCTCCCCTCGCCCCTCTTTGCCAAAGAGGGGTAACTCCTCCCTTTGGAAAAGGGAGGTTGGGAGGGATTTTGTAAATCAATGTCGTTATTATTATCAGACTGTTAATATTATCGAAAGGCATTCATTTCCGTTTCACCTGAATTCGGACAGAGGCATGCCCATTTGACGCTTTCGGAAATAGATGGTACACTTTTTTAGTAACCCCTGTGGGGTACAGCGGGACCTTCCATAAGATCTCCGGAGAATGGAAATGGACGAAAAGAAAAAGCTATCGATCGTTCTCGAACATTGGATTGAGCACAATGAGAGCCATCTCAACGAATATCGAAGATGGGCCGAAAGGGCCGGCGAAATGGGATTGGATCCGGTGAAGGCCGGGATAGAAGAAGGCATTGAAAGACTTCTTGAATGCAACCACCATCTGGAGAAGGCGCTGAAGGCCCTGTGACTCCCTCAGTTCCAAGCGCATCCCCGATCAGGAATTTGAGTGACCGTGTTGGGGCGATATGTTTCGGTTACAATGTTTCGGTTACAAGTTGACACGCCCTGGGAGTTGTGATATCTATTGAGTGGGTTGGGTACGGCAGGAGTTTCCGTTCGTCATTGCGGGCAATTGAGTTTTTTCCGGGGTTTCGCCTTTCAGGAGCCAGCATCATGGATCAACGATTCAAAAAGATCCGGTTCCCGCTCATCCTGCTCCTTTCCTTTTCCATCTCCGTCTTCGCAGCCTGGGTCAACTCATGTGATCTCGCAGAGGCTGATTTCCTTTCTTCAGGGACTCGCTTCGAAAACCCCGATCCAGACACTTCTCTGGCCTATACGAACGCTAAGGCAAGGGTAATGGAGATTGGCTTGGACTCCGCTGCCCTTTGTCTTGAAGACCATTCCCTGGGGACTTTTTCTCCCTTGGCCAAGACCTCTTCCATCCTCCCTTCAAAAGTCGCTATTCTCAGGTGTTAGAAAGACCCGATCCTTCTTCCTCATCCTCGCTTCACGTGGGATTTTCAATACACCCCGGGGGCAGTTCTGAAAAAAATCCTCACGGGGCGGAAAAGGAGGATTCGGGCATGAATAAGACGGTAGCGCAACAGTTCGAGATCTTTTGCGGCAAAGACATTAAAGAAGACGATTGGCTCTGGTGCAATCGGTGTCATCGAAGTTATCAGGCCTTTGAGTTCAGAAAATTGAAGGATCAGGGAAGAGTATTTCTCTTATGCCCTTACAAGGATTGCACTGGAGACCTGCCTCTCGACAGCAGACCATGGATCAATATGGTTGAACAGTACCCGTGGTTTCCCGAAAACCCCATTAAGGGAAGAATTTACGAACCCGAGTTGCATCCTGAAGAAGAAGAAATAGAAAAAACGCCTCGCCTTGAGTCACATGCAATTGACTGACGAAAGGGTGTGAGCAGGTTCTATCTTCCGGCCTTCAGGGTAAGGGCTGGACTGCCTCAACGCGTCTCTTCACCGGGAGATTCTTCTCATAGAACTTGCCATATTCATCGAGGGAATTGTAAGGGCCGTGAATCCCGGTCAGGGCCTTATGGGGTGTCCCATAATCCAGAACGAAGAATCTCCCCTCCTTCTTAAATGTGCAGATATAATGGTTCGCACTGTACGGACGCATGATGACCACGGCAATCCGGGCATCATAGGCGCGATGGATACGGTTGAGAGTCTCCTTTGCAAATTTGGCAGCATCAATATAGATCCCCGACCTCAATCGAAAGGTCTCCTTCGCGGCCCTGGGCTCGGGTAACGTTCCTTCGTATTTCTTCAACCGGTCCGTGTCCAGAGAGAACTCCCTTTCCATCCACCTCACCACGTCCTCATAAGACTTCCACTGCCGAAGCGCCTCTTCATAACTCAGGGTGGAAGGCGTTTCTGCGGGAAAAGGCTTCTCCGATAAGGCCTCGACAGGGGTCGTTTCCCCGGGAGGAGATTTTTGAAGATGGGGATCCACTGGATCGGTCTTTATCCGGACGCGCTCACAGCTCCACAGGGCCAGGAAACAGACGGGCAAGATGATCCTGGTGTGCCATTCCCTCATCGCCCCGGTCAACCGTAAAGCCTCTTCAACAGCCAGGCCATTCTCTGTCCAAGCGTCTTCGCAAGTTGCATGCCCTCTTCGTCCTTTTCCACTTCTCCCTTCTCCCTGCCAATACCGATCGCCCGGCCCACAATGAAGATCTCTTGACTCAGAAAAAAATGATTCATACTGTCAGTGGTATTGACCGCTCCAGCTCGGCGGGCAGCGGCCAATACGGCGCCGACCTTATTCCGATACATTCTCCCGTTGGCCAGGGAAACAAATCCGGTCCGGTCGATCAGGGCCTTCATTTCGGGAGTGACATCCATAAAATAAACCGGAGAACCCAGGATAATACCCTGCGCACTCAGGATCTTTTCGATATACTCATTTGCCGCGTCATCCTTAACCGCGCACCGCTGATCCTTCTTCTCAAAACATTTCTGGCAGGCAATACATCCATGAATTGGCCTCGAAGAAAGCTCCACCAGTTCCGTTTCAATACCCTCCTTTTCGAGCTCTTGAAAGACACGGTTGATCAGAATAGCGGTGTTGCCACCCTTTCGAGGACTACCGTTAAACCCAACGACCTTCATCTTTGCCTCCTCTCCAATCCCCTTGCTTCTACGGGACCTTTTTTTGTCAAGATGTTTATACCACACCTCTCACCTTCAGGCAATCGCATCGCGGCATAGCCGCAACCAAATCCGAAACTCGAAATCCGAAACTCGAAACAAATGGAAGCCCAGCTTCCTGGAGATGAAACATCATCACATTTGTGCCCCTTCCGGGACACTTTGCCGGCCGAATGACCAAGATTCGAACGATCCAAACAAGTTAGAAAAAGAGCTACACAAAAATCTTAACAGCAGGGTATTCAAAGATCATGGCCTACAAAATCGGTCAGATCTTTTTCTCTCAGCACCCGCCTTTTCCATGTCTCAATCGAGGGAATAATGTGAGGCAAAAGCCGCATGGAATAATAAGGTGGAAGCAACGGCAGACCGATCAGGTCCCCGAAGATGACCAGCATAAACAGGTTATCGAGGTGTCCCCTTTCCTTCTTCATCTCCAGGTCCATCTCATGGAGCAACAGTCCATACAGGATCTCCCGGACTACTTTGGGAGAGCCTCCGAGTTTCGCCGCGAGAGAGAGGAATAACTCTTTGATCAAGTGGAGTTCCTCCTTTCTTCAACCTTGAGCCACTCAGAATACCGTTCCGTAAACTGGCCTCCTGGGAAATTTGCCCGAGCCTGAACCTACACATACAGGGAAAACTCCGTATCAACTCGGGTGATAAATTCAATGAAGGCAGGCCGTCCTTTAGCCACGATCTCTAACCCTCTCATGATGGCCGGAAGGACGTCGCCGGGTCTTTCAATTCTTTCTGCATGAAAACCGAGGGCCTTAGCAACACCCGTGTAGTCACCGCCCACGCTGCCAATGGCGTAGCGCTCACTGGCTACAGGCAGCATCTTCTCGTAGCCGCCGAATCTCGAGTTATTCAGGACCAGGGTCAGAATGGGAATCCTTTCTCGAATGGCTGTCTCAAAATCAAGCCCGGCCATGCCCATACTGGCATCACCCATGAGGTTGATCACGATCTTGTCCGGATTGGACAGTTTGGCGCCAAGAGCAAAACCGAGAGAACCGCCGAGGGTTGTTGTCTTGCCCCAACCGATATAGCCCCCGGGTGCCGTCACCTCATAGAAGGGAATAAGCTGGTCCCGGGGCCCCCCGGATTCATGGGTCACGATCGTCTTTGCCTTGTCCACTGTCTTGTTCAGCTCCCAGACGACGCGGTAAGGGTTGATGGGGACTTCCTCGGAAGTGAGCTTGGGCATCCAGTCCCTGAGCCACTCCTCTTTTACCGCTGAAATTTCCTTAACGACTCCGGCGCTCTCCATTTTGCTGACGCCCGTCCGCTTCTTGACCTCATCAATCAACTGCCTGAGAACGAGTTTGGCGTCTCCGACAATGGCGTCGGCGACGGGGTAGTCTTTGGCGATGTCAACCTCATCGATGGTCGATTGAATGAGGGTCTTTCCTTCAGGAAGATTCGTGGTAAAAAGTTCTTTGGTGCAGCTCGAGCCGACGGCAAAAATAAGATCCGCTTTCCCGAGAAAGTGCATGACCATCTTCGGCCGGGTCCGGCCGCCGGTGCCTAAAGATAATGCGTGGTTTTCGGGGAAAGCACTCTTCCCCTGCATGGTCGTGAATACGGGAATTTGCAGAAGCTCGGCAAACTCCCGCAACTCCTCCCAGGCATTGGCGTAGAGCACGCCGTTGCCGGCCCGGATAATCGGGTTTCTGGCGGCGATCAGGGCCGAGGCGACCCGCTTGATGTCAGCCGGATCACCTGCCGGCCGCCAGCCCTTCACCGGGCTGTACCGAAAGAGTCGGTCATCGAATTCTTCCGAAGCAACATCTGTGGGGATCTCAATCATGACCGGACCCGGCCGCCCGGTTCTCAGCGAGACGAAAGCACGGCGCATCAAGGCCGGCACCTGGTCGGCAAAGTAAGCCATGTCCACCCACTTCGTCACGGCCCGATAGTTGTTCAGAGAGATGAACTGGGGCCGTCTCAATTCACGCCGGTCATATCCGCAGGGAAGGAGCAGAATCGGTACCGAATCGGAAAAGGCCTGAGCCACACCGGCAAACTGGTTTTCGCTTCCCGGTCCGACCTGTACAAGGCAGACCCCGTTTCTGCGGCCGAAGGAAGCCCGTGTGAAGCCATCGGCAATCCCCACTGCAACACGCTCTGTCCTCGCCATAACCGGCCTGATGCCTTCGGCGGCTACGGCATCAATGATCGGGTTATAGGGAAAACAGGTAACGAACTCAACACCCTCAGCTTTGAGAATCCTGGCGATCGCCCTCTTACCATCCATGACAGGATAACCTCCTCTCTATCGTCGAGGAAACGCATTCGTTGCCGGAAAGGCTTCTCCGGGCCAAGCTTATGACCCTGCAATTCGGGTACGACCTTCACACTGTACTCATCATCCCAGGTTTTTAAAATTATTTCAATATGGCGTAATACGCTCTCTTCTCCCTTGCTCGATTAAAAAACCCTTGGACATCGGTCCCTCTACCAGTTCATCCTTCCCGAAGAACAGGGCGGAGATGAAAACGTCATGCTCCAGATTGATCCGATCAATGATGCTGTCAATCTCCGCTACCATCGCCCGGTCATCATCAGGAATTTCTGTCATGACATCCAGAACTGGTCGGTTCAATCAATCATCCGGGAAAGGCGAAGCACGGGTGGGTTACCACGCAGATCGGAAGGCGCTATGACAAATCCAAAAATCCAAAACCTGACCCACTGCCTCTTACAGTGTGGGAGAGATGCGCAACTATATCCCGGGGGTCGCCAGCCTGGCTTCTCTATGCGCATGTGATCTCTTCTGCTTCACAACGACGACGACCTCGCAGTCCAATATATTCAGCAACGCAAGCAACTGGGCTACCGATTTTCTATAGTTTGTTTGATCCACCAGGCGATAAAACTGACTCGCCGACGTACCGAGCCGCCTGACGATTTCGCGCCGCGACAGGCCGCTCGATTCTAAACATTTCTGGGCTTCTACTGTGAGTTTATAGATCAGCAAATCGCGAAAGTAATTAGGGTCCCTGTTATATTCAAGAACCTGATCGATGTGGATGCTATCCTCCTGACCTCGCGCAAGGGTATAAGTGAATGCTTCGTTTCCCAACTCCGGGTCAACAAATGCCCTGATAACACGATTGTCCGCATCCGGCTTTACGCGCAGTCGAGCATAGGGAAACACCAGCGACTTGCCATTAACAATGACTTCAAACGCTCTCTTACGGTTGTTCGGTGATACGTTCTTGATCTTCACAGGAGACCCTCCACCATAAGCTGCTTCAGCAGCTTGATAATCCTTTTGCTCGCGTGGCCCTTCATTGCTCTCCAGTTGTCGATGTCCCACGTAACCACCAACTCACCCCCTCGGTAGACGTGAACGTGATGGCCGTGATCACCCTTCCAACTGAGGAAGATGAAATTCCCTCTTTTTACTTTACCCATGAAGATATCATGTTACCACCAGCGGTAACGTTTGTCAATCCGGCAGGTTTATGGGGGTCTGCGTCATAAAAGTGGGGTTTCCCTCTTGCTCTTTTTTTTGGCCCATGTTATTGTGGATGTATATCTACAATAAAGGAGGGCCGATACCATGGACGCTTCT
>Ga0209777_10000903_pt1 | contig 45734 bp, 39 predicted proteins | sample FrelakmetHBP12HB_FD_187147 | JGI IMG/M metagenome (GOLD analysis project Ga0209777, IMG submission 187147) | Freshwater lake sediment microbial communities from the University of Notre Dame, USA, for methane emissions studies -HBP12 HB (SPAdes)... | ecosystem: Environmental > Aquatic >... | reverse complement strand
GCTGACATGGCGGCGCATCCTCTGCCAGTCTTTGCGGGTCAGGAACAATTTTTCAGCCATCTACCGGAACCAGACTGCCAGCCCCCAGAACAGGACGAGCATGATTGCCGGCTCGAAGAACGCTCGCCGGAAGGGATTGCCCTCCGCCAGGCTGACCGACAGCAAGGTTAGCGCGTAGAGCGGAGCCAGCAGCGCCAGCCCGAAGCGCACCGGCGTCAAAGGCAGGTAATGCAGGGCTGCCCCCAATTGCATTGCCACCAGGCCGATCCCGGCGGCCCAGGCGAACTCCCAGCGTTCATAGAGCCGCAGGTGCAGGGTGCGCAGGGCGGCCAGCCCGCCCGCCAGGAACAGTGCCGGCATCAACCATATCAGGCGGACATTGGCGGCCTTGAGGACGACTGCCAGGATGAGAAAGATGACAAAAGCGAACACGGTCAGGATGCCGGTTGCCAGCGGATAGCGGGCGTCGTTTGGGTCCACCGCCACAAATTCCGACAGGGCCACCACCAGGAAGATGACCACCCCTAGACCAAAACCGAGCCACCAGAGCGGTGTGTCCGGCAGGGTGGTGATGGCGATGCCGGTGACCAGCACCATCAGGGTGGGGAGCAGCCAGTGCTCGCGCGTTTCCCCCTTTTCCAGCGAAGGATGGGTGCTCAGCAGCCAGTCCATGCCGGTGGCTGTCAGCCCGGCGGCCAGCAGGACGATGATGGTATTCAAGTTGATCGAGAACGACAACTTGATATTCCCCACCGGGATCAGCAATGAGAACAAATGCGGCGCGTTGAGCACCCGCGTCAGGGCAAAGGCCAGCAGGACAGCCGCTGTCAGCACGCTGACCCGTGCCGGGTCCGGCAGGTAACGGCGTTCGGTCATGGGCAGGATTGTACCGCAAAACAAGCCGAGGCGGCTTTCGCGAAGCACCCCTGTGGGGCAAGCCGCCGTCGGCAGTATCGGCGCCATCGGCTGAGGCGGCTTCGAGCCGCCATCAGCCACATCGACGCCACGAGGCGTCGATATGAGGCGCCGATGACCCGTTTTCGAACTCACTCCCCGCATTCCTTCATTGCCAGAAACCCCATTCGCGACTATAATACCGGCTAGCCAGGGCGGCTTCAAGCCGCCATTGGCTGTGTCGGGCGCATAAGCGCCCGATGCTTGCCTGACGGGGCGTGGCGCAGTCCGGCTAGCGCGCTTGCATGGGGTGCAAGAGGTCCCGGGTTCAATTCCCGGCGCCCCGACACGAGACCGCTTACATCGCCGAATATGGTATGTAAGCGGTCTGCGTTTCTGAGTAATAAGATTTTTTCAGAACCGCAGATATGTAACATCGTTGCCCTTTCAGTTTTCTTGAGTCCAGACGGATTACTGTTTTTGGACCGGCAGCTTTCGAGATTGGCTATGGTTTTGTTCGATCCAATCCCGATCTTACACATAACTGGAGCCCCAATGTCGTTTGGGGTTGGAATATATATTCTTGGATTCTTAACAGCTTGAAGTTTTAGTGGAGGCGAATATGAAACTGCATACCATTTACTTCATCTGTATTGTTTTCACTTCGTTGGCCTTGATCACACTGTGTTTTCTACCTGGCATCCAATTGGTACCTACCCACCTGCCCTCGCTACAGCCAACGCCGGTTATTCAAAATCCTGGACCCACTCAGGTATCTCAAGGATCGCCGACACCGGTAATCAATCTGGCTGATATGATCAAGGCCACCGTTCAAATATATGGTCTCAAATCCACGAATGGGTAGTTAACACCTTTGTATTCCGGTTCGGGAACTCTCATCAACTCCACTGGATTGATCCTGACCAACGCGCATGTTGCCAGCCCGGCCTCTCAGGGCTATCCTTATAAGGAACCCGACATACTGGGTATCGGTCTGGTTGATCAGGAAGACCAACCACCCGTCTTCTTATATTTAGCCAAAGTCGTCGCAGTGGACGGATATATGGATTTGGCAGTGATCCAGATCACTTCAAACATGGATGGTACTGAAGTGGATCCCAAAAGCCTGGATCTGCCATTTGTCGCGTTGGGAAATTCCGACGCACTGGACTTGGAAGACTACATCAACTTTTTTGGGTTTCCCGGCATTGGAAGTGCAGCCATCACAGTCGACCATGTCGTGATAGAAGGGTTTATGTCCGAAGAAGGTATCGGTGATCGCGCTTGGATCGTTACGATGGGAGTCTTTAACGCTCTCGGAAATTCCGGTGGGTTGGCAACCGATGATGCGGGTTCCATCATTGGGATCCCAACCATCGTTGATTTTGAACCCAAGGATTGTCGGATGATTGTGGACACAAATGGCGATGGTGTAGTTGGGGGGGACGATTCCTGCATGCCGGTTGGCCTGGGGGACGTCACGAACCTCCGTCCGGTGAATTTGGCCTTGCCGTTGATTAGGGCTGCCGAGACCGGGGAAATATATGTCAGCCCCTTTGGTGTGGTTTCGTTACCCTCACCAGGTAGCGAATCCTTCAGCGCAATCACCTGGTATACCGGTACAGGTGATTCATATTGTCAGCCAAAAGACCCCGTCACAGCCTTCCCTTCGGGTACTACTGCCATTGCAGCTGAGTGGAGTTTCACCGGTATGACCAATGGTGAGCCCTGGGCTGTAGAATGGAAGCTTAATGGCGAAATAATATACAGTAGCCATTATTCTTGGTCTTCCGGCAACCCGAGACAAACTTATCTCTGTTTTTATAATACCAATGGGTTGCCAGATGGAACTTATCACATCGAACTATTTGCAGGCCCAGACCACAAGCTTCTGACCGAAGCGGATGTCATTGTTGGAGGAAAGTAGAACCCGGGTTCAATTCCCGGCGCCCCGACTGAAACAAAATTCCGAAGTCTTCGTGACTTCGGAATTTTGTTATGCGCCGGGTTCCCAAGCCGGGGCGGCAACCAGCCGCCGCCGGCGGTATCGGTGCCATGAGGCACCGATGCGGCGCCCCGACACTTTGCAGGTCACGTTTTTAACGTGGCCTGCTTTTTTTTTATAGATCACATAAGTGAAGTACAATCATCAGCAGATTCAAGTTGATACCCTCTAATTAAGGAGGAGTACTGGCATGGACAAACAACCAGCCTCTTTTATCTGGATCGAACCCAGGGGGCCGCGTGAGATCCACCTCGACCTGAGCTTTGAGCAGCTTTCTGAGCACTTCGACTTTGACAAGGGCATGGTTCGAAAATACATGGACCTCATCAAGGTCAAGCTCCAAAAAGAGTTCCCCCACGCCAAAGTTAAGGTTGGCCTGAGATCAAAAGGCGGCCCCGTTTGGCGGTTCTCGAATGATGACGGTACCGCCCTGGCAAAGTGTCAGGAAATTCTGGCGAAGGTCGATAAGATGAATGAGGCTAAGTCATGAAGGAACTGGCTCTGGACCGTATCCATACTGGTATCCGGTGTCAGAAATTCCTTTGCATCTCAATCCGGGATATTTGATCTCACTCCAAAATCCCTGCCTCTTTGTAATCCCTCCTGTAATTGCACAATCCGCAGTCCTCAGCTGGATCAGGCGGGGTCGGCATATCCAGCAGTGTGACGATTTCCCTCAATAATGCCAGGAAGGTGGCATCATCGCGGGGAACATTCATCCAGGTTGTCCTGGTCACAAAGGCAAATTCCCCATTCGGCATTCGTTCAAAACGATGCGGCGTGATGATGAATAGCCCCAGGCGGGTGATGGGCGATATGGACAGTGCGTCCGGAGCCGGGTTTTCCAGGGCGTAGGCGTAGGCAGATAACTGCCGGCTGTAGAAGGCTGCTTTTTCTTCCGTCGCATCCGCCGTCTTGTAATCGATGATGCCGTAGGAGCCATCCTCAAAGGCCATGATCGCGTCGAACCGGCCCTTGATGATGCATTGGGATGCAATACCCGGGAAGCTGATTGGAACAGATTTAACCCACTTTTCCCTGAATTTCACGACCCCTGCCGGCAACTCGGGCGATAGCTCGCTCGCGGGCTTGTCCAGGTAATATTTGCTGGTCAGGTCGCCCATTTTCCCGAACATGCCCGGGAATGGCCCCCGGAAACCGATGTTATGTTTTACCTTCAGGTAAAAGCATCGTTTGCAACCGTCCCAGGCGAAGGTCAGATCGGATGGGCTAAGCTTATAGATGGTCATGGTATCTCTCTTTGTAGGATATCATTTTTCACCTTTCAGACCTAGGTTTTCAAAACCTGTCAGGTCTATCCGCGTCACTTCTCGAAAAGCGCATTCGTCGCGAGCGGCTGGTGGTTGAGTAGGCGATGATCTTTCGCCGTACACTTGCACCGCACTGTGTTCCCTGGCACCGCCCGCCATATCATCCCGGCGCACTTCCGGGACATCGTCCCGGTGCTCTTCCGGGAGGGCAGGTGTGGTGCAGTGCAGGTGTCGAAACCTGGCCACTGCCCGTCTGGAGCCGTTGTTACGCCCCAGCCTTTCGAACGACTTCAACGATAACACCTTCTTCTGGGCTATAACCATACTATCTTTAGGAATACCTGAACTGATTCCTCAATGGACGACAAATCTGAAGATAGACGAACCTTCAGAGCTGTCCAAACTTGACCCTCTTGTAATTCGCCTAGTATGAACCAACCATCAGAACAGCTGTAATCAACGCGTTTCCCTTCGAAACCGGCTATTGCACCACCCATGAAGATACAATTTGTGCCATCTTCCAGCTCAAATGCCCAAGCAGACTTTACGGGTGATACAGTCCCACGCGCAGGTAATGATTCTGTGAGAATCAGTTTGAAACCAGTGCTGTCACTCAGTGGGCTTGTATCGCATATTACCGCTTGACTATTTCCTGGAATACTAAAGCAAGGGTCGTAAATAGAGTTGTCTGTCATGCACCGCCATGCGTCATCTCGGTTGAGCACATCTGATGCTGACCAGCAGGAGCCGGTGCGTTCTTGAGTGGGCACACCCTCGGGGTGAAATACAATGACTTGTGTAGATTCTGATGTTGGGCTTGGTGTGAATATGGGTGTATATGTTGGCGTAAATGTTAGTGGTTCTGGCATCAGAGTGGCAGTCGGTGGAATGTACGTGGCTGGTTGACAAGCTGCCAATACCAGTGCGATAACAAATAGTGTGGTCAATGCGGTGATTTTCATTTTGCACCTCCTCAAAGCATGTATGCTGACCGTGTAAAGCCCGCCCGAAAAGTGCCGTCGCGCGCTTTGGAGCCGCTGCCTGCCCTGAGCTGTTACCCTGAGCTTGTCGAAGGGTTGTCGAAGGGCCTGCACTGAGCGAAGCGAATGTGTCCGCAGGAGACGGTGTTGGGCAGACCCACTCAACGCCTCGATCCTCCGATTACTAGTTCTTCCTTATCCGCCATGATGATTACGATGGTTTTCTGCCTATGCCGCAGATCCAACCCCAACCATACTCCTCAAACATCTGTACCTCTGCATAACCGGCCATCGAAAAGCGTTCACTAAGTTCACTGACACTGAGGAATGCCAAATTGACCAGTTCTGCAAATTTTTCATTACGGTCAGCATATTTCCCGCCCTTGTAACCTCCTCCTATGATCATTAGCTTTCCGCCTGGTTTCAGTACGCGTAAAACCTCTTGCATATCAGCAACCAAGTCAGGCCAGTAGTTGTGTGTATTCACAGCGGTGACGAGATCAAACAAGTAGTCAGAGAACGGTAAACAAGACACAGAACCGTGTCGTATTTCGACGCGGCCCATCTTTATCAACCGCTTGTTGGTTCTGCAGGATACCGAAACACTCTCCTCGGAGAAATCGATGCCGTAGACCTTCCCCTCTGCAGTAAGACCAGCCAACTTGTGGACGGTGCTACCCCCGCCACAGCCTATATCAAGGATCGTGTCATGTTTCCCGATTGAGATGTGACTCAACCCCCAGTCATTCAGCCTGGAATGATTGATGTTCATTGCCCTCACCAGCAATCTACCAGTCCAGCCTGTCGGTTTCCGCCATTGCTGCCCTAGTTTGCTCATGATGCCCATGGGTTTCTCCTTATGATAAATATTGATCGTCCTCCCAATCCCCGGCGCCTCAGCCGCCGCGAGCGGGCATAGCGAGCGAAACGGTCGGCTGGACGCGTTTGTTGGGCGTCATATCGTTCGACCTCTTGGCTTTCGTGGGAACAACATCGGTGTTCTGGATTTGTACTCCAGATAGGATGCCCCAAAGCGAACCTCTAGCTCTCGTTCTTCATACACTTTTACGAAGACAAGCAATGCCGGTGCAAACAGAGTGAGCACCCAGAGTACGAACAGCGCTGATTGAAACCAGATCCCCAATGACAGGAGAAAAGCCAGACCTGCAAGCACCATGGGATTACGCGTCCAGGCATACAACCAATCTATCGCCAATTTCCGACTGAGCGCAATGAAAAAGGGTGCACCGAACCCTTTCAACGCAAGGTTTACCACTGTAAGCAAAAAAGCTGCCCCGGTAATAATGGCTAACAGCAAGCCGATTTCAACCGGTATTGGAAGCGTCCAGCCAGGCCAATCTTGATGAGTGGTTATTGCTTGAATGATGGCTGCGCCAAAAAGAGTCCCCACGGCAAATTGAACAAACGTGGTTATCCAGGCGACGCGGCTCATTGTCGGCTGTCTGTCGAGGATCATCCTCCCAAGCCAGACAATGGGGAATACCAACAACATTCCTCCTACAATGATGAACAGATTCATCATGTTTGATAGTGGTCGATTGAGCGCCCACAGCCAGATTAACAAGGCGAACGCCAAAAGGGCGATCTTAATAAATAATCCAATGGCATGTTTCATGGGTACCTCCTGTTACCATTTTCGAGATCGCCAAACGGCATGGCTTCGCGAAGCACACCCGAAGGATGTGGCAGCAGCGTCAGAGCCGCTATTTGCAACGACGCAGGATCAGACCTGACAGGTTTCGCCGGTCGATTTGCCTGCCCGCCAGGTTGAAAAGTCGAGTCGGTTTGCTTTGCCATGCTGTCTTCTAAAACCTGTCAGGTCTACACGCGTCACTTCTAGAAACGTACCTTCGCGAGCGGCTGGTGGTTGAGTAGGCGATGATCTTTCGCCGTACACTTGCACCGCACTGCGTTCCCTGGCACCGCCCGCCACACCGTCCCGGCGTCCTTCCGGGACATCGTCCCGGTGCTCTTCCGGGACATCGTCCCGGTGCTCTTCCGGGAGGGCAGGTGTGGTGCAGTGCAGGTGTCGAAACCTGGCCGGGTTGGGCCGCCTCTAGGGCAGCCAGATGGCCTGGTCGATCGAGCCACCCAGGTTGCCCATTTCGCGCGGGGTGAAATCGGGGTAGGAAGCAGCATACAGGGATCCATCGTCCTGGGCGATCAGCAATGTTTTCCCGTCGATCGGGTCCCAGATCAATTGGTGGACAGGTCCGTTCAAGACATCCAGCCAATCCCCGCCAGGAATCTTGACAAATATATGCGCCACCTGATTTTGATAGACCTCCCAGGCTTGGTAGCCTTGCATCGAGACGGCGGGATCGAAAGACGAATCGTAAACGGGCGGGGCATAGCGGGTATTCCCATCCGAGGATAAGAGCGCTTCAGGATAAGCAAAGAAGAGCTTGCTTTCCGGCAGCCATTCGATATCCCAGGTGCGTTTATCGAGCAGCTTTACAGGGGTGGTTTGACCAGGAAGGAGGAGGAATGTCCCTTCGCCCAATGAACTCGGGCATCCCGGCGCGCTGGAAAACAGGATGGCTCCATTCTGCGGGGAGCGGGCGATATAGCCGTCGAAGCTGAAGTCCATAATGGGTGTTGACTCTCCGGTGGCAACGTCAACGCTGCGAAGGTTCTTCGAATCACACGCCTCGTCGCTGTCGTAAGTAATATAGTGAGAGTCATCCTGCCAGGCCACAAAATTGGGCAGGATGCCCTTTGGCTTGGGCAGGGAGTTCACTTTTCCATCGGATACATGTACAGACCAGATACCATCAAATTGGTTGGCGGGCCCAATTCCGCCTCCGAAGGGCGGGACCCAACTGACACCATAACTGAGGATATACTGCCCATCCGGCGACCAGTTTGGCTGGACCGCCTGGGAGGGACCACTTGTCAATTGCGTGATCGCGCCGGTCTGGGTATCGTACGAATACAAGTCTGCGGTAGTACCATTGATGGCGCCGGTGAATGCCAGCAAGCGTCCACTACCTGGCTGCCAGGCAACGCTGTCGTAATCCCTGATCGCCATGGTGGCGGCCTCTTTTTCGCTGATAGGTTCGCTATTTTCTTCCTGGCGGGTGATGCTGATCAAGTGGGCAATGGTGTCCACTTCCCCGCCCGGAATAGTCACGAGCACCAGATCAAGTCCCGCATCGTTCTGAACCACAAGCGCCATGCGGTCCCCTGCCGGAGAAATGGCATGACGCAAATCACGATCACCCTGAACCTGGACATCTGATACCTGGGTGGGAAAGCTGCCATCCGGGTTGGTGATCCAAATGCCAGCTTGTCCCTTGAAAAGAATGTAGGGCCCGGTGGCGTTCAGGCCGGTTGGAGCAGGCGTGTCCGTGGGTATAAGCGGAGCAAGGGTTGGGCTGGGCACGGGGGTGTCCAGCGCCGCTGCTGTGGTGGGCGTGCTTTCGACACTGGGTGTGGCGGGCAAGGAGAGTAAACAGCACGACATGGCAAAAAGCAATGTAAGGAAAAGGATGGTAACTCTTAGATAGTTGTGCATGATCGACCTCCTTCAAAACAAGCGGAAAACTAAGTGCAGATTATCCTGCCACCCAGGTTGAAAAGTCGAGTCGGTTTGCTTTGCCATGCTGCCTTCTGAAACCTGTCAGGTCTATACGAGCCTCTGTCCGCTGGAGCTGGTGTTAGGCGCCCGATTGACAGAGGAATCAAAGCTCGAGGCTGAGTACCTCTTCCACTCCTATTTCGGTCACCAGATCATTCACGCGATCTATGATGTCGCTAGCAAGGCGGGCAAGCTTCTCTAATTTCTTCCTCAACACAAAGTTATTTCCTCGATGAGCATAGAGCCAGAATTGATGGATGGCGTCATTTCGCTCTTTCCTCGCGTCATCGATCCGCCTATAGAGCCTCAAGTCAATGATATCAAGGACCAATGCGGTTCGCTGAGCATTTAAGAAACTCAAATCTTTGCAGTATTTCCTAACAGATTCAATCTCTTTGTCTGAACGGAGGCGGTCTGATTTTTCCCACATGATCTTTACAAACACTAGCCACTTCAAGATGTTCTCAATTAGGCTGTAGATCAAGACCACTTGCTCGAAGTATTTGTCCTTATTACGTTCTTCGAGTGTCCTGTCGATCTCGTCCTCAATCTTATTTACGAGATCGGCAATGTTGAATTCGGATTCATTAATTGGCATTGTCACTAATTCCAAAGCTGAGGCGCTCAATGGTATGTCTCAGTAGCAGCGGCGGGACTTTATCTCCATTATCGCGCTGAATCTGGCAGAATGCGCACCATTCGCGAATGGCGGGGACGCTGTCCGCCAAGGGGGTGTAGCTCAAACAATGAGTCTGCTTGTATACTGGTTATTATTTTGCTACAATGACAAAAGGTTTGTTAATTCAATCTTATAAATTTACCTGATGTTACTAAGGAGGAGAAATGAAAAAATGTCCATATTGTGCAGAAGAAATCCAAGACGAGGCTATTGTTTGTAGATATTGTGGTCGAGAAATGGGTATGAAGCCAACAGTTGTGTATCGAAATGTCCCATCTACGCCTAAAGTAAATAAAAGTCTTGGGCAGTTACTTTTTTCAGCAGAGGGAAGAATCGCTCGCTCTACATTTTGGTACTATAACTTATCAATTGCTGGCTTGTTAGTTATTGCTCTTCTTGCTGATTCCCTGTTTACAACAAACAGTAGTAATTCCGGTTATGGTTTCTTCACATCCATATTTTTGCTCCTATACATAATCACAGCAATATTTGTTGATATAAAGCGAAGTCATGACCTCAATTGGTCGGGCTGGTATATTCTATTAACAATTGTTCCTGTTGCAGGTTTAGTAGTAGGGATATATTGGGCATTTGTAAAAGGGACTGTTGGTCTGAATAAATACGGTCTCGACCCAACACAATAATTCGTCTAAATCAAATATCTTAGAAGACTGTCCATCGTTTAGATTTACCCAATGCCACTAAGGAGGAGATATGAAAAAGTGCCCTTATTGTGCTGAGGAGATTCAAGATGAAGCTATTGTTTGTCGGTACTGTGGACGTGATCTGCCTGAGGCTTCTGAACTATTAAATAATAATACCTCTCAAAGTAATAAAAAGCCGCGAATTGCTACTCCCCCACGAAAGCCCTCCGCATGGGCTCAAGGCGCTAAAGTAGCCGCCATTTTTACGGTTTTGGCTGCCATAGGGATTATCATTCGCAACCAAAACGCACCAGCTGATTTATTTGGAAGTCTCACTATTGGAACAGTGGCTAACTTTTTGGGTTGGTGGCTTATTGTTACAGGAATAATCGCGACTTGGAGGAAAGCTGGAGAAACATCGTGGGGAAAGCCCTTCATAGTCATCGCAGTTTGTTTATTAGTTGTAGCAGGCGTGATAGTTTTGATTTCAATGCTCGGAAATAATAAACCCGCTCTTCATGCTCCTAACCCGACAGTAACGCACTTACCAACAGTAACGCCAAGGCTAATTCCTACAAGCACTCAGTTAGTTAGTGGCGATGTTATATTATCTGAAAGTTTTTCTAGAGATAAAGGTATTTTTATGAAAGTCAACATAGATGAAGGCACAGTAGATTATAAGAATTTTGGATTAAGCATCCAAGTTTCTCAACCAAATAATTTGCTTTACAGTCTCATTAATACTAATAATCCATTTTTTACTCTACCAAATGATATTAGGATTGAAGTTGATGCTACTTTAACTTCTGGTACCGATAAGAATGAGTTTGGCATCATCTGCCGGTTTACGAATGTAAATAGCTATTATTACTTAGGAATATCTAGCGAAGGGTGGGCAACAATACAAAAATATTCAAATGGACAATGGATTCCTTTGTTGAGAGATGTAAAATCCATCACTTTGGATAATATTAACAAAGGAAATAACACCAACCATATTCGTGCTGACTGTATAGGAGATGAATTAACTCTATATGTAAATAGCAAGCAAGCTGCCACCGTTAGGGATGGGAGTTACCCAAGCGGCAATGTTGGGTTGGTTGCTGGCTCATATGATGACGTTGGAACAGAAATCCTGTTTGATAACTTTTATATATACGTACCCTAAATCGTCCCATTCTACATATTTAGCTGACAGACTTCCCATATTTCTCACCATTAGACAACACCCAATCCCTGTGGTTTCGCCTCGTTAGTGCAATAATTCAATCACTGGACTCTGTATTTGGAAGTCCCCCACTCCTTGATATCTTAGTTAGACGACTCGATAATATAAATGAGCGCTTGCCTCGCGGCTTCAAACGCTCAGTTGATGAGAAATAAGCGGCAGAACCAGCGAGTGTAGGTCAGTGGTATAACGCTTGCTTCCCAAGCAAGAAATTAGATTTAGGCCAGTAATGTTGCTGGCCTTGTATTTTTACAATCTCCACTTGTCAGCGGGGAAGTCCCGCCGGTGAGCTTGGCAAGATCATCTTGCTGTTCCCCGAGACACCCCAATTTTCACGGCTCTAGCCTTGTATAACCAGAACATCTGTGCTAAAATATAAAAGCGCAGAAAGGGCTGCGCGCTGGCAGCTTCACGCTGCACAGCGCCACAAGCCGAGGGGCGTCAAGCCCCCATCGGCAGTCCCAGCGACATGAGTCGCTGGGGGACGCTATTTGGCAGACATGAGTCTGCGGCACTCCTCATCTTCTTTGCCGTGTTATTTCGAACCTTGCTACGAAAATAGATTTTCATCCTTCACTGTGTAATACCGTTTCATGGCTCGTTAAAATCTGAATATTCCGAAGAAGCCCATTCGTAGGGACGCAGCGGTGCTGCGCCCATCTTCTTACATCGTCCCCGCAAATTCCTCCCACGGCAAATGGTTTTGGCAGTCCTGTGACCAGCACAATATTCGTTCCGCGTATCGTATCCCTTCCCTCATACTTAACTATGAAGGAACATCATATGTTAGTCGTTCCTCATTCGTTTCTCAAGTTCGAATAGCCGAGGCGCCGCAGCTTTTCTCCTGCTCTCCGTTCTCCGCTCTCTGCTCTCTTTCACAGTATAATCACATACAGGTACAACGAAGTTATTCCTGCGAATCTTATGCCACTTTTCCGCTCGAAACGCTCTTCCAAAAGATCCTCCTCCCGCTCCGGCAGCCGCAGCGCTTCTTACCCGGAACCGCAGCCTGAGCGCAATTCTTCGCGCTCGAACCAGCCTGTGCGTTCTTCGCGCTCCTCCCAGCCTGAGCCCGGTTCCTCACGTTCCTACCGGCCGAAGCGTTCCTCCTCCCGTCGTAAAATCCCACCCGAACGTTTCTCGCTCCTGGGCAACATCTCGCCCGAGCATAAAATGGACATCCTCGGCGTGGTCATGGCCATTGTTGGCCTGCTGACGCTGCTAAGCCTCTTCTCGGTCAACAAGAGCGGCCTGACCGGCGGCTGGATCAAGATTCTGGCGCAGGTCTTCGGCTGGGGCGTCTACATCCTGCCGGTCGGACTGCTGGTGCTGGGTGCCTGGTTGGTGGCCCGCAACGTGGATCGTCTTCCCCCCCTCAATATCGAACGTCTCGTCGGCATGCTCCTTCTTTTCATCAGTTTGTTGGTGGCATTCCACGGCTTGAATGGCCCAACCGCCAACGCCATTGCCCGCGCCCAGAAGGGGCAGGGCGGCGGCTTCATCGGCGCGCTGCTCCAGCAGGGGCTGGTCGGCGCCATCGGGGCAGCCGGGGCGGTCATCGTGGTGGTTGCCTGCTTGCTCATCGCCCTGGCAATGACTCTCGACCTTTCGATGCACGAAATGTTCAAGTGGGTCGGTCCGCTTGCCGCAAAACTCAAGGACTGGTTGGACCAGCAATTGCACAGTCTGGCCCACCGTCCATCCGGGACCAGGTCGCCGGGGGAACCTCTGGACGATTTCACCCCTTTGCAGCCGGCCGCCGCCTCTCCCATTCCTGCCGCCTCGGCCGCTGGTATGGTCAGGACCAACCTCCCGTCCACTCCGGCGATTATCTGGGTGCTGCCGAGGGTGGGCGATATCCTCGAGCCGCCGGAGGCTCCCAAGGTCAACGAGGAATTTATCGAGAAGCGCGCCCGTCTGATCGAGGAGACGTTGACATCCTTCGGCGCGCCCAGCCAGGTGGTTGAGATCAGCCGCGGGCCCACGGTCACGATGTTCGGGGTGGAACCGCTCTTCGTCGAGTCGCGGGCCGGTCAGACCCGTGTGCGCGTTGGCAAGATCGCTTCCCTGGCCGACGACCTGGCTCTCGCCCTGGCCGCGCCGCGTATCCGCATCCAGGCCCCTGTGCCGGGCCGCGGCTACGTGGGTATCGAAGTGCCAAATGAAGAGATGGCGCTGGTGGCGCTGCGCGAAGTAGTGGAGAGCGAAGTGTTCACCCGCAACAAAGCGCAGTTGCGCTTTGCCCTCGGCAAGGATGTGGCCGGGCATCCCAAGACCGGCAACCTGGAATCCATGCCTCATTTGCTCATCGCCGGGACGACCGGCTCCGGCAAATCGGTATGTGTCAATGCCATCCTGAGTTGCCTTCTCTTGAACAACACCCCCGACGACCTGCGCCTGATCCTGGTGGACCCCAAGCGCGTCGAACTGACCGGCTACAACGGCATCCCGCACTTGCTGGCCCCGGTGGTGGTGGAGATCGAACGGGTGCTCGGCGCACTGCAATGGATGACGCGCGAGATGGATAACCGCTACCATAAATTCGCCGAGATCGGCGCGCGCAACATCGCCGATTACAATCTCCGCATGGCCTCCCAGGGCGGCAAGAGGCTGCATTACCTTTTGGTCGTGATCGACGAACTGGCCGACCTGATGTTGATCTCCCCCGACGAGACCGAGCGCACCATCACCCGTCTCGCCCAACTGGCGCGTGCTACTGGTATCCACATGATCATTGCCACCCAGCGCCCCTCGGTGGATGTGGTGACCGGCCTCATCAAGGCCAACTTCCCGGCCCGCATAGCCTTCGCCGTAGCCTCCAACACCGACAGCCGCGTCATCCTCGACCAGCCCGGTGCGGAACGTTTGCTCGGGCGCGGCGATATGCTCTTCCAGGCCCCCGACGCTCCCGCGCCGGTGCGCTTGCAGGGCGTCTTTGTCTCGGATATCGAAATTACCCGGCTGGTGGAATTCTGGAAACAGCAGGCGGGGGCATCCAGCCCCTATGCCGCCGTAGCCGGCGGGACCCCGGGCGGGGCAGCCGGGATTCTCCCGCCGGGTGCGCCGTTGAAACAGGTGCCGATGTTTGAGGATATCACCGCCCTCCCGGGTGACCCGCTTCTGAATGACGCCATAGACACCGTCCGCCGCGAGGGGCGCGCCTCGGTCTCGATGCTGCAGCGCCGCATGCGCATTGGCTACACGCGCGCCGCCCGCATGGTGGATACGATGGAAGAGAAGGGCATCGTCGGTCCGCCCGAACCCGGTACTGGCGTGCGCGAGGTGCTGGACTACGGTCCCGCCGCCCCGCCGAAAGAAGATTAACCTGAGTTATGAATAAAGATTTTGTGTCGTTGCGACATCGTCCCCCTGTTCTTGGGGGAGGAGGACGTTTGGGCGTACTTTGCCCGCCCGACGACATCGTCCCGGTGTTCTTCCGGGACATCGTCCAGGCGCTCTTCCTGGACATCGTCCAGGTGCTCTTCCTGGAAGCAATCTCCCTGCCAATTAGGGGATTGCTTCGCCGCACCTGCCATGCTACCTCTCATACGCCCCGATATCGGGCTGGGCGTCTCGCGGTCGGCCGGTGAAGTCATCGGTCGGAGCGCCGTCCGTCGTCCCGGCGTTGACCGCCGGACTGCCCGTCTGCAGGTGAGGGTCAAAATCGTCCAGGGTGCTGTTCAACAGACCAAGGGCAATGTCACACAGGTTATTCCCGCCCGGGCAGGGGGTTACATTGCCGAAGCGTGCCCCGTTGATCAGCGAATGATCCACCACAAAGGGATTGGCCGGCATGGGCGGGTTGGATTCGTCATCATACCAGGCGAAGCAGGTATCATCCCCCGGGGATAAAAAGACCTTCTGGCCCTGGAAGAGGTCGTTGCGCAGCAGCACCTGCTCGCCGCCGTTGCAGGTCTGGTTGACGGCGCAACCGGCGATGACCAGGCAGCCGCCCTCCCCCGTAATGGTCGAATTGACCAGGCTTGCATGTCCACCCGGGTTTAGGGCGAAGGCAATGGCATCGCCCCCGGCCCGGCAGTCATCGTCGTTGTTCCAATACAGCATGTCATGGAAAAAGCCACAGTTGCTGATGATGATACTGTTCTCGATGCTGACCTCCCCGCTGGTCTTGATCTGGTTGCCGTCGTTCCCGGCCGCGATCGTCCGGCGGATCTCGATCTTGGCATCCGGCATGCGGGCATAGAGCAAATCCAACCCATCGGAGGTGTTGTGCAGGAAAGCCGAATCCTCGATGATCCAGTGCCCGCCGGTGAGGCCTGTGCCGACCCCGTCGCCATAGCCGCCTGCCTCCTGCCCCCAGCAGCCGGTATGTTCCCCGCCGGGGTAGGTCTCGCCGCAGCCGTTCCACTCCACTATCCAGTGACGGAAGAGAAGCGTACCATGATTATCCGAGTTCGTCCCGTCCCCCACCAGGTCGCCGTTCCAGCCAGCCGAGCCGTTCCCGACGAGCCGCACATTATCCACGGTCCAATCGCGGAGGCGCCCGGCAATGACTCCGGCATTCGCCAGCCCATGGATATTCAAATCTTCCAGGTGCACATTCGTCGAATCCGCGGCATACAGGCCGGTCGCGGCCCAGTCTCCATAGGGAGGTGTGTCGCGTTCACATGTCAGCGGTGAACCGCCGGTTGGAAAAAGATGGTCTTCGATGCAGCTGGAATGGTCGGTGATCTCCAGGCAGGCGACCACTACGTTGCTGGAACCGGTCAGGTTGACGATGAACCATGGGCGGCCTGTTCCCCACAGCTCAGGCGGGGCCGCGCAGCCCGCATCCCAGCCAGCGCCCAGGATGCGCGTCGGGTGTGTGGCATCCGGACCGGAGGGGATGGGCGGCATATGGCATTCATAGGAGGCCGTGTAATCGCAGTCTTCCGCTCCCGGTGCCCCGTAGCCCATTTGATAACTGCCGCGGTCGATGATCAATGTGTCGCCTCCCTGAAGCCGTGCATACTCGTGCGGTGGGACAAGTGCCCGGAAGGGATGATCCCAGGCGCATGGCTGGTTTGTCCCCGATCCCGGATATGGCGCGTCCACCAGACCGGTACATTGATCAGCCGTACCGCCGTCCGGGCGGACATAGTAGGTTGTGCCGGGAGGATGGAAGGCAAGCACCGGCTGCGTGGGAAGCCCTGCTGTAGGGACAGTTGTAGGGGCCGTGCCTCCGCATCCGCTCAACAGCAGCACAAGGGCAAAAACCAGGCAACTCGGCGTATGAACATAAGCCCTCCTTGTCATTCCATCCACAGCCCGCCTGTGGCCTCCATCCAATCGGCAATTTTTTCCACTGCCCGCGGGATGTTGTTGTCGGAGATGTCCAGTTCCAGCTTTGGTAGGATTGATTCACCCACCAGCCTTTTGATCAGCTCCTGCTCGCGGATAAAAACCGACAGGTCGTCATACTGGTCCGGTTTGCCGGAAACCTTCAGCCTTTCCTCCCGCGCCGCCGCAAAAGACTCTGGTGTGCGGTTCAGGAAAACCAGCCGGAAGTTGAGCGGCAGCAAACGCTCTTCCAGCCAGCGGAAATCATAATCCCTGCCATGGGTCTGTATCTGGTAAGCGCGTGTGGAGATGTGGAACCGGTCCACGATCCAGGAATAGTAGCGCTGGAGTTCGAAAAGCCTCACCCAGGTGGCATAGGTTTCCATCGCCAGGGCTTCTTCCTGAGGTTCGAAGTTGATTGGCCCGCGCCCCCAAGGGAAGTTGGTGAAGGCACACCATTCCGCCGAAATGAGCGGGGAATGGTAGCGATACTTGCGTGGCCCGACGATGCGCGGGTGTTCATTGAGTGCAAAGGCAATCTCGGTCTTGAATGTCAGGCGGGTGCCTTCGAGGATGATCTTTGGAGTAAGTTTGTGGCCCATGATAATATTAAATTACAGAGATCTGTATAATATCCGAGTATTTGCAAGACACTTCTATTCTAAAAGTGCGGTGTCTATCATTTATAATTACCCAGAGATTATAAGCCAGGCAGATGTTTTTCCATAGCTTTCATTGCGGTCATCCTTACCAGGAGCAGGTTGCTGACATTTCCTCCCTCGCTCAAGAGGGCGAGCAGGAATCTGGTCACCGCAATTAAGAGGAATAATATGAATGCAACCACCAGACCATCCCAGAATGAACTGACCCGCCAGCGGGTCGGGCATGCCGCCGCTTTTGCCAGGAACGCCCTGCCCCATCACCTCGATCTTACCCTCTCCGAAGCTTTGTTGCTGGGTCTGATTCGCCAGAATGTAAGAACCTTTCTTACGGTTTTCGGCCACGGGTCAACAGAAGTGGGCGAGGTGCTGCGCATTTACCAGCAGGCTGGGCTGGTCAAGGTGTTCGGCCTGCGCAGCGAGATTGAAGCTTCGCATGCTGCCGCGGCGTTACGATGGGTCACCGGGGAAAAGGCTGCCGTGGTTACTTCCATTGGCCCGGGCGCGCTGCAAGCCCTGGCTGCCTCGCTGGTTCCAGCCTCGGATGGCATCGGCGTCTGGTACCTTTTAGGCGACGAAACCACCGAGGACGAGGGCTTCAATATGCAGCAGATCCCCAGGCATGAGCAGGGGCTGTTCCTACAACTGGCGTCCACCATGGGCCGCGCTTACAGCCTGTACACTCCGCTGTCGCTCCCGACCGCCCTGCAGCGCGGCGCGGCGACGGTGGATCATCCCACCCGTCCTGGTCCGTTCTACCTTCTGATGCCGATGAACACCCAGGCTGCCTGGTTAACGGATTTTAACCTGGATGAACTGTCGGAAGCTTACCCGGTTTCCCTGGGCGCGGCAGATGGCGACTATGCCCGGGCCGCGCAGTGGATCAGGGAGGCAGGCCGTGTCGTCGTCAAAGTGGGCGGTGGCGGACGCGCTGCCGGTTTGGAGTTGTCTGCCTTGCTTGACCATTCGGGCGGGGTGCTGGTCCATACGCCCATCGCCAGCGGCTGCGTCCCGTACAATCACCCACAGAACATGACCATCGGTGGCTCGAAGGGGTCGCTGTGCGGCAACTATGCCATGGAAAACGCCGACTTGCTGATTGCCGTCGGGACACGGGCGGTCTGCCAGTCGGATTGCTCGCGCACCGGTTATCCCAAAGTTAAGCGGGTGATCAATATTAATGCAAGCCTGGATGATGTCACGCATTACCACCGCACCCTGGTGCTTGTCGGCGATGTGGGCCGCACCCTTGAGAAATTGAATCAGGCCCTCGGTCAGGAGGGCAACAAGAAAGACGATTGGTTGGAAGCCTGCGTGGAGAAGAAAATGGCCTGGCAGGCATTCAAGCAACAGCGCTACCTCCACCCTGTATTGCCTGATGACTATTGGGGTGGCCCGGTGCTGACGCAGCCGGCAGCTATCAAACTCGCCACCGATTGGGCCAAGGCGCTGCCTGGGGTCTGCTTTTTCGACGCTGGCGATGTGCAGGCCAATGGCTTCCAGATTGTCGAGGACGAGCGCCCCGGCCAGACTTTTACTGAGACGGGCGCCTCCTACATGGGCTTCGCCGTCTCAGCCCTGCTGGCGACGGGCGTGGCCTCGAAACCCTTCTACGGCCTGGCTCTTACTGGTGACGGGTCGTTCACCATGAATCCCCAGATCCTGGTTGACGGGGTCGAGCACGGGGCGCGCGGCTGCATCCTGCTGCTCGACAATGGCCGGATGGGCGCCATCACTGGCCTGCAGGAAGCCCAGTACGGGACCGGCTTCGCCACCTGGAACACCATCCATGTGGACTACCTTGCCTGGGGACGCGCCGTGCCCGGGTTGCTGGTGCTGGACGGCGGGCGCACGCTGGAGGCGCTCCAGGCCGCGCTGGAACAGGCCGGGAACCACCCAGGGCTGACGCTTATCCACGTTCCGGTCTATTTTGGGCCGGACCCGTTGGGCGGGATGGGCGTCTATGGATGCTGGAATGTGGGCAACTGGAGTGACGATGTCCAGGCGCTGCGACATAAGCTGGGGCTGTAAAGATGGCTGACAAAGGTATCTTCGAGGGTCTGCATGGAGCGTATCCGCGTGCCCTGTACCGGGCGATGGGATATCAGGACGCTGATTTCAGCAAGCCGTTGATCGGGATCGTCAATTCATGGAGCGAGGTCAATCCCGGTCATTTTCATCTGCGCCAACTCGCTGAATGGGTCAGGCAGGGCGTCCGGGAGGCCGGTGGGACTCCGGCCGAGTTCAACACCGTCGCGCCATGTGACGGGATCGCCCAGGGTAAAGGAATGTACTACATTCTTCCCCTGCGGGATGTGATCGCGGCCTCCATTGAGTTAATGGTAGGCGCCAACCGTTTTGACGGGTTGGTGATGTTGTGTAACTGCGACAAGATCGTGCCGGGCATGCTGATGGCTGCAGCTCGCTTGAATCTCCCCACCCTGTTCGTAACGGGTGGCCCGATGGTCTCCGGCAGGATCCGGGAGCGGGAGGTGATGACCAGCGATGTCAAAGAGGGGATGGGAAAACTCAAGGCAAACAAGATTTCTGAAAGCGAATTCCTTGCCATTGAGAGCCACGCCTGTCCCGGCCCGGGTGCCTGCAATTTCATGGGCACCGCCAGCACGATGAACTGCATGACCGAATCGCTGGGATTGACGCTGCCGTACTGCGCCACCCTGGCTGCCCTCCATCCAGATCGCCGGGAGCTATGCCTGGCAAGTGGACGGCAGATTGTCCGGTTGGTGGGGCAAAACCTGACTGCCCGCCGGATGCTGACCCGGGAGGGCCTTGAAAATGCCATCCGCGTGGTCCTGGCGCTGGGGGGTTCCACCAACGCGGCGCTGCACATCCCTGCCATTGCGCATGAGGCCGGGATTGCCCTGGAATTGGATGTCTTCGACGATCTCAGCCGCCAGACTCCCCTGATTGGCAGGTTCCGCCCGACCAGCCCCTACACTGTCATTGACCTGCACGAGGCGGGGGGCATTCCTGCCGTGCTCAACATCCTGTCGCCGCTGTTGTATGTTGACCTTCCCACTGTCACGGGCGAATCCTTACGTGAACGGGCGGCCAGGGCGACGCCCCGCCGCCCGGAAGTTCTCCATCCGCTGGAATCCCCCCTGGCTCCCGAAGGTGGTCTGGCGATCCTGCGCGGTAACTTGGCGCCGGATGGAGCCGTGGTCAAGCAAAGCGGGGTGGTTGCCGGGATGCTGCGCCATGCCGGTCCAGCGCGGGTGTTCGAATGTGAAGAAGAACTGGAAAATTCTCTTGAAACGAATAAAATAATGCCAGGTGATGTATTGGTCATCCGGAACGAGGGGCCGCGCGGCGGTCCGGGCATGCGCGAGTTGTCCATCCCTGCCGCGATGTTGACCGGCATGGGGCTAAATGATTCGGTTGCCATGATCACGGACGGGCGCTTTTCGGGCGCGACGCTCGGACCGTGCATCGGGCATGTCGCTCCGGAGGCGTTCGTCGGCGGATTGATCGCTCTGGTCAAGGATGGTGACCGGATTGAAATCGACATCCCGAAGCGCCGCCTGGATCTGCTGGTTCCCGAAGAGGAACTTGCCCGCCGCCGGGTGGATTGGCAGCCGCATGTCCCTGCCGTCAGCAGTGGTTTCTTGGAACTCTACAGCCGGATCGTCACCCAGGCAAATCAGGGTGCAGTCCTGAAAGGCTGAAACTTCCCGCCGCTGGATTTATAAGGAGAAAACAATGATGAGCAATAAATCTCGATCCAATAAGCTTCCCGAGGAAAAACGATGAACCCGATCCGTGTTGCCATTGTCGGCTGCGGTCGTATCTCCGACTTGCATCAAATCGGCTATCGCGGCCGCCAGGATGCCAAAATCATCGCAGTGTGCGACACCAATAAGGCCCACGCCAAAAAGAAGGCCAAAGAGTGGGGCGTGGACAAGGTTTACACCGACTATCACCAGGTGCTGGAGGACAGGGAAGTGGAAGTCGTCGAACTGCTGACGCCTCACCACCTGCACTGTCCGATGACCGTCCAGGCCTGCCAGGCTGGTAAGCATGTCTCAGTTCAGAAGCCCATGGCACTCTCGGCCGCCGAAGCGGACGAGATGATTGCCGCGGCGGACAAGGCTGGCGTCACGCTGCGAGTCTATGAGACCTTCGTCTACTACGCCCCGGCCATGCGTGCCAGGCAGATGATCGAGGCCGGCGAGATTGGGGACATCCGTGCCGTGCGCATGCACGTCAACAGCGGGACGGGCGATACTTCCTGGGATGTGCCGCTTTCAGCCTGGCTGTGGCGCTTCAACGAGAAACAGTGCGGTGGTGGTCCGCTGGTCTTCGACCATGGCTACCACCTGTTCTCGCTGGGCTACTACCTGGGGGGACCGGTCGAGAAGGTCTTTGCCTGGATTGACCAGACCCCGGTCAAGGAAGCCGGCGGGATCGTCAAGATCGACGCACCGGCGATGATCATGTTCCAGTACAAAGCCTCGCACCGCTATGGCCAGTTGGACATCGAGCATACTCCTAAGATGCGCATCTACTCGGATTACTATGCTGACGACGACCGCATCGAGGTGATCGGTGAGAAGGGCATCCTCTTTATCAACCGCTATACCACCAAGACGGTCGATTTGCCAGAATTGATGCTCTTCAAGGATGGCAAGACGATGCCGGTCCCGGTCGAGGGCGTCGAGTGGCACGACAGCTTCATCGCCACCACGCACGACTTCATCGAGAAGTTGAAAACCGGCGGCCAGCCCCGCCTGGATGGCTTGACCGGCAAAGCCGTACTGCAGTTCACGCTGGCGGCCCTGCAATCCGCCGCGACCGGGCGTGAGGTCCGGCCGGACGATGTGAAATAATTGCTTATCATGGCCCAGATCGGGTTAATTAGATCACCGGGTGGTTTATTCTGAAAATCGGCTATTGCAATTGACTGTATCCATAAAGAGGTTAAAAAAATCTCCTTCTCGTTTTTCATAGTATGAAATTCCATGTCTTTAACATATGGTTAATGGTTTTATGGTATTATCCTGGGCACAATAGGTATTTCTTATGGATGACAAAATCACTATCATCGAAGGTCCACCCCCCGTATTCGAACCCGTGCAGGACGGCTGGGCGCTCAGTCTTGGCGAAGGCCCGTACCTGCCGCTGACCTTGCTCACGCGTCTGCGCACGTTTAACGGCCCGGCACTGGTCGAGCGTTGTTACCACCGCTGGCGCCTCAACGAACCCATCCATTTGCACTATCGCAACGATCTGGGGTTGGAAGAGAAAGCTCCCATCGTAGCGGTGCGCTCGGTTGAGACCGACGATGGGCACGTGCTCCTGCTCTGGATCCAACTTGACCCACAAAAAGTCCGCCTTGAACTCGATGCGGGGGATGATGAGGCCGATAAGGAGTAGCAGGCCCGGGTTCTCGGAAGAAGCGGGGGAGCCCGGTTCCCGGGCTGTTTTTTGTCTATGCCAATTATCACGAAAAAAATCACGCGCGGTTATGGATTTCGTCATATTGACTTAGTATTGATAATCGAGTACCTTTAAGAGGAAAGATTTTCTTGGTGGAAATGCTCATGCTGGAATGGTATGACATAGCATAGAGTAGAGCGGGCCTCCCGTCCGGTGTGCCCGCTTATATTTCACCGCAATTCAATTTTCATAAGGAGATAAACATGTCAGGACAGATTAATGCTTTCGAAATGGCGCAGAAGCAGTTTGACGGTGTTGCCAAGCTGCTCAAACTCGACCCGGAGATGGCCGAGATGCTGCGCTGGCCGATGCGCGAATTTACCTTCCGCATCCCGGTCCGCATGGACGACGGCTCGCTGCGCGTCTTCCAGGGCTATCGCGTCCAGCATAACGACGCCCGTGGCCCGAACAAGGGTGGCATCCGCTTCCACCCTGCCGAGACGCTGGATACCGTGCGCGCCTTGGCGACCTGGATGACCTGGAAATGCGCGGTGGCCGATATTCCGCTGGGCGGTGGCAAGGGCGGGATCATTGTTGACCCGTCCACGCTTTCCGTTGGTGAGAAGGAACGCCTGTGCCGGGGGTGGGTGCAGAAAATGTGGAAGAATATTGGTCCACGCCAGGATGTCCCTGCTCCTGATGTCGGTACTACCCCGCAGATGATGGGCTGGATGATGGATGAGTACTCCAAACTTGTCGGCGTGTACACTCCCGGCGTTTTCACCGGCAAGCCGCTGGGCGGTGGTGGTTCGGAAGGCCGCACCGAAGCGACCGGTTACGGCGTCATCTACACCGTGCGCGAGGCCATGAAGCATCTGGGCATTGACCCGAAGAAATCCGTGGCTGCCATCGAAGGTTTTGGCAACGTTTCGCAGTATGCTTCCATCGGTTTTATAGAAATTCTGGGTGGAAAGGTCGCTTGCGTCTCATGCTGGGACCGCAATACCAAAACCTCTTATACATACAGCCACAAAGACGGTGTGAACCCGCGCTTTTTACTCACCATCGTAGACCAATACGGCACGATTGATAAGAAGAAAGCCGAGGCCGCTGGTTACATTATTGAAGATGGTGAGAAGTGGATCGAGAAGGATTGTAACGTTTTGATCCCGGCTGCCATTGAGGGCCATGTCAATGCCGAGACCGTCAAGAAGATTTCGAAGGATGTCAAAATCGTGGCAGAGGGCGCCAATGGCCCCTGCACGCCTGAGGCAGATGCATACTTCAAGAAAAACAACATCTTTGATATCCCTGACTTCCTGTGTAATGCCGGTGGCGTGACCTGTTCATACTTCGAGTCAGTTCAAAATGATGGCAACTACTACTGGCCGAAGGAAGAAGTGTTGCAGAAACTCGATCAGAAGATGACCTCCGCCTTCCATGGTGTTTTGGACATGTCGCTCAAACAGAAAGTTTACATGCGCGATGCGGCCTACATGGTCGCCATTGACCGCGTGGCCAAGGCCATGCAGTTGCGCGGCTGGATTTAGTCCAACCTGAAATTTCCAAAGTCCAGGGACGCCAGGCCAACCTGGCGTCCTTCGTTGTTGTATAATAAGGCTATCCAATACGGAGCGAGTTTGTAAAAATGGACCTGCCAGAAGAAACCACAAAACCTGAAGAACCTACTCCCTCTGAAGAGACCTTCCCCGAAAAATCAATTTTGCCGGAGGGTTTTACCCCGATCGGCGAATTAACCCATCTGCCACGCGCCCGCCGCAGAAGGGCGCAGCGCATGTTGGTCCCGCCTGCGGCGGACAAACGTGCTGCTTTGTTGGACGATCTGGCGCGGCGCACCTTCCCATCGTTTGAGTTCTTCCTGTTTGCTTTTCTGTGCGGTGTCATTTTAGGCGCGGCTTACTTGTTGAATGCGCCAGCCCTGCTCCTGCTGGGGGTTTTGCTCGCTCCGCTTCTGACTCCGTGGGTGGGTCTGACGCTGGCCGCGGTTACCGGCTCCTGGCGTTTTTTCTTCTTGACTTTGACCGGGCTGCTGGTAGCCGGGGTGTTGGTATTTATGACCGGGTCGCTGGCCGGGCTGGCAGGCCGTCTCTGGGGTAATTTGCCGTTTTATTATGCCAGGATCCATGCCCAACTATGGTGGCCGGATTTATTGGTTGTGACGCTGGGGGCCGCTCTACTGGAAATTTCCTTCGTACGCTCCGAACAAAAACCTATATTGGCAAGCGTGATGCTTGCTTACGGGTTGTTCCTGCCGATTAGCGCAGCGGGCATCGGGCTGGGTATTGGGAAGGGTGTCGGTGGCATGACCCTCTGGCCGAACGGCTTGCTGGTCTTCCTTGTCCATCTGGCGCTTGCCACGCTGGTCGGTGGTATCGTTCTGGTTGGAATGCGATTCAAACCAATGAGAGCCAGCGGTTACCTTCTTCCAATTTTCCTCGGACTGCTTTCCTTGATAGTGCTGGCCATTCTTACAGGGCTGGTGGCGTTCATCCGGGATGAAATTACAGCCTCCCGTTACATTGCGCCGACACCCACGACTTTTATTATCCCGCCCTCGGCCACTCCGATGGTTTTACAGACCTCGACGCTGCTCTCCACCAGTGTGCCGAGTGCTACGCTTTCGCCGATCCCCACCATCCAGCCGACTCTGGTTTACGCTATGATTGCTGCTGACCCGATTTACGGCGGAGCAAATGTCCGTACCGAGCCGGGTGGTGGAATTGTGTTGATCACCCTGGTTAACGGCAGCCTGGTCCAGGTTCTGCCAGAAACTCAACTCGTTGGTACAACAACCTGGGTGTATATCCGTGTCGACAACATCGAAGGCTGGGTGTTGCAAACGGTCTTGACCCCCACCACGCTGGTACCAACGCCGGTTCCCACGTTCACGCCAACCCCCTAATATTCCATCCCTCTTAATTGGAGTTATGAATGACCATCCACTTTGGTACGGACGGCTGGCGCGCCGTCATCTCCGACACGTTCACTTTCAATAACCTGCGCATGCTGACCCAGGCAATCGCCGATGCGGTGGCCTCCGAGAGCTGGGACAAATCCGGAAACGGTGGTCCTGTTCCGGACCCAAAGAAATTCGTTGTCGGTTTCGACACGCGCTTCCTTTCCGACCGCTACGCTGGAGATGTGGCGCGCGTCCTGGCTGCCAACGGTTTTACCGTTTATATTGCACAATCGGATGCGCCCACTCCTGCCATCTCGTATGCAGTTAAAAATCTCAATGCCATTGCCGGAGTGATGATTACTGCCTCGCACAATGCCCCACGTTATAACGGCGTCAAACTTAAAGCCGCTTATGGCGGTTCGGCCCTGCCTGAGCAGTGCCACCGGGTGGAGGTTTACCTCAATGATAACGAAGAACGCGCCCGGGGTCCGAACCTGATGGACTTTGACTTGGCGCGTGAACAGGGCCTCATCCAGAAATTCAATCCCCTGCCGGCATATTTCGAACACATGCGCAAGCTCATCAATAGCGATGTGATTGCCGACAATCCCCAGCGTTTTGTGGTCGACTCGATGCATGGTTCCGGTCGTGGCGTAATCAAGGCATTCCTGCAAGGGACAGGTTGCGAGATAGCCGAAATCCGCTCCGAGATGAACCCGGGCTTTGGTGGAGTTCACCCCGAGCCGATTGCCAAGAACCTGGGCGCACTGGCCGGGGCCATCGGAGCAGGGATGGGCAATTTCGGCGTGACCACCGATGGCGATGCGGATCGCATTGGAGCTATGGATGAGCAAGGCAAATTCGTGGACCCGCACAAGATCATAGCTCTCGCCCTGCGCTACCTGGTTGAGAAACGCGGCTGGAGCGGCTCGGCGGTGCGAACAGTCTCGACCACGCGCATGGTGGATCGTCTGTGCAAACGCTATGGCTTGAAACTCTATGAAACGCCGGTCGGCTTTAACCACATTGCGGACTACATGATGACCGAAGATGTTCTTATTGGCGGTGAGGAATCAGGCGGTATCTCTTTCAAGGGACACATTCCCGAAGGCGACGGCCCACTTATGGGTTTGTTGCTGGTGGAAATCATAGCCGTGGCGAAGAAACCACTGTATGCGCTGGTGGATGATTTGCTGGCCGAGGTTGGCCCGGCCTTCTACGAGCGTATGGACTTGCGTCTCCATCACCCGGTAGCCAAGGCAGAGATGACCAATTTCCTTATTAAAAAAGCCCCAGCAGAGATCGGCGGGCAGAAAGTGGCCGAAATCAGCAATATTGATGGCGTCAAATACATCATGACCGACGATTCTTGGCTGCTCATCCGCCCCTCCGGCACCGAACCAGTATTACGAGTTTACGCTGAAGGACGCAGTGTGGAGATGGTTAAAGCCTTACTGGGCTATGGTGAAACCGTCGCGGCCAGTGTGACCTAGGACCGGGAATTTCCAAAGATCCTCATGTCAAAAAGCGTGGGCCCGAATAATCGGACCCACGCGAGCACCACCAATAGGAGCAGAAACACTCGCCTGCTCCGAAAAGTTTATTTTGTCGGGGATTTTCTCATGCGCCGTGCCAGGAAGATGACGGCTACCAGCGCCAGTGCCAGGATAATCATGCTGGGCAGGCCTACTTGGTCGAAGAAGCCGGTTGTAGGCATTACTTGACCATTGACGCCGGGCGTGCCTTGAGCAGTAGCGACCGTGGAGGTCGTTTTTAACCCGCTGACTTGAGTAGCAGCCGTGGAGGTCATCTGTAACGCCAGTTGCGTTTGCATGGCGGCCAGCGTAGCCGGGTCATTGGTGGCTGTTGCAGCCGGGCTGCCCTGCGCAACGACCGGCGTGGGGCTGGCTGTCGGCGTTTTTGGAACAGCGGTTCTGGTTCGTGTGGGCAAGGAAGTGGGTGGAAGAGTCGGCGTCCACAGTGCGGCCTTGGCCGTGAGTGTCACCTGTTGGACGGCTTGAGCATTCCCTGCCTCGATCGTTGCCTGCGCAGCATTTTTTTGCGCGGTGATGCGTGGTGCGATAACCAGGAAATAGATTGCCATGCACACCAGCGTCAAAAAAACAAGGCCTGCCATAACCCCCCCCACGATCAGGAATGTGCGGTTGCTTTTCTCCTCAGGCGGTGGGGCATCAGGAGTTTCCATAATTGGGGCATTGCTTTCATCCAACATCGCTTCATCCTCCTCGTTTGAATTATATTACCCTAGGACTTCCAAATTGGCAAGCGGGATAACAACAATTTGTTCGCCAGAATCCAACCTTACTTCTGCGGCTGCAACATGTAACCCGCTGGGTAGAGCCGTCAGACCTGGCAGCAGCTTGGCAAGGGTTCCGACCTCTCCAGCGTGAGGCGCGCGCGTCAGGCGTACCGGCTGGCCGGGAGCAAATGTCTCCACATCACGCGGCAGGGGTGGCTCTTGCGTCACCGGCAAGGGAATGAGAATTTCGGGCCGCACTCCGGTGTGCCGGTCGAACGGTTCGGCATTGATCGTCACTTCGCGCTTGGCATTGGTGGTCAGCAATTGATAAGCAGCGCTGTCCATCGGCCTCAGGCCAAAACCGTCCACTACGACAATTGGATATTGCGCCTGTGCGGCCAGTGAGATAAGATCTGGCGAGAGACTGCCCAGGATCAAGCCGCGCACCGGCATATCACCGGCTGCTTGCAGGGCTTCCGGATCGTTGCAATGACCGGCCAGGAGTATCGAGCCGCGCAGGCCGACATCCATCTGGTTTAGAGAGAGCAATTCATCCGGGGCCGTGATAACAGGCAGCATCACGCCAAGCCCGATCAGACCGTTCCCCCAGACGCCTTGCACCAGCGCCCCATTGAAGGTGATTTCCACACCGCGTTCTGGAATCTGGCGCGTGACCCTCCCGGGGATCCCGGCACGCAGTTCGAAGGTTTCCTCCCCGCCTTCCATCAAAATGGCCCCGTCGCCAACCAGAATTACCAGTCCGTTGCCCGGTGCACGCAGGATTTGGGGGACAAAGCCCATCCGCTGGGCAATGCTCTGACCTTTTGTGACCATCTCACCGGCTTTGACCTGGATCAGCCGCTGGGCAGCTTCTGGCTGAACCCCAAACAATCGTGCCACATCGATCAGCACATGTTCCTGTCCGTAGTGGGCTTCGGCCACCACATCCAACGAGGTGACCTTTTGGTCCATGCGGGCAATGACACGGCCGGGCACAGGCAACAGGCGTTCGCGCCGGAGGGTGGCTAATGGGAGAATATGCACAACGGGCGCTAGCATTGAGAGTCTAGCCTCCTACCGTCCACAGCCACTTTTTGATGATCTCGCACCGCCGCGCGCCATCTTCCGGGAAGCGCAATGGGCGGCCGCGCGCATCGATTACCAACCCCATTACCGTCCCGGTGACGGGGATGCCATCCTCACGGGTGCGGTCGGGACCAAAGCCCAGGTCTGCATTGTGGTAAGGTTGCAGATAAAGACGTCCGGATTGGCCAGCTGGCAAAGGCATTATTTCCAGCTCTCCCTGTTTTATTTCCATCAGGCTCTCGTTACCGTTCTGATTAATGAGACGGGCCTGCAGAACGGGTGTCCCAGGGCGGGCATTGACATATGGTGCAACCACGGTCGCCAGCCCGAGGAACGCACCCGACTCCAACACCTGGATGGGCAGGATGGAGTTGCGGCTGGCGGCTGCGCCCAGAGCAGGCAGCAGGTTGTTCTGATCAAGAATCACGGTGGTGATGCCCATCGGTTGGATGGCATCCAGCAAAATCAGCAAACCCTGGCCGAGGGTGGGGGCGCGTGTAATCACGCTCCCTGCCCCCAGAATTGGTTCAAAGTAAGGCGTGAGGCCGAACGCGGCCCGGCGAACTTTGCGGGGAAAATCCTTGCTAGCACTTTTCAACGCCGCGTGCAGGCTCTGGCGTGCCACAGCCTGCTCAATGGATAGGTCTTCAGGGGTGGCGGGCAAACTCGCCGGGTAGATGGATTTCTGGAATAGGTATTCGCGCACTGCCTCGGCAGGAATCTCGAATGGAATCCATTTCAGGATGTTTTCCATGCTGGTGTAACGCAGCAGGTTGGCGAGGCCTTCGCCGAGCCCCAGCTGTGGATACACACCCAGGGTGAGTTCACCGTTGAAGGCCGCCGCGATGGTGGCCGCCGATGCTCCTAAGTCTACACCCAGGATACCTTTGCTAGAATCATACACCTGGCTGAGGAATCGAATTATACGTCCCTCGGCAGAGGCGGTTGGCATCAGTGTGTTTCCAGCCCAAGTGTTTAGTTCATCCACACCATTCATCTGACTGCGGCGCACCTGAATGTAGAGTTCGGTCAGGGCGCGCTGGGCAGGCTGGAGGTCCTCGGTATCGATACCCGGACGCAGGTTAGAGCTGATACTAAAAGAGGATGTTAACGGTAATAAACTTTTCTTGACTTCGTCGGTCAGTTTCTGATTCCCGGCGAAGAGCAGGGCGGGACGTTTATCGGCCGGCAGTAGGTAACAGGCCAGGCCAACGATTTCCATCAGGCGCTGGACGGAGCGTTCCGCTCCGCCATCCGTTCCACCTGCAATCAAGATCAGGTCCGGGCGAAGGCGCACCAGATTGTCAATCTGCCCCTCCGGCTTACGCGCGTCGTTTAGCCCGATGGTATCCACTACACGGGCGTAGGTGCTGCGTGCCAGCCGCTGGGTGCTTTCCAATGAGACATCGCCCAGCAGGCCAACAACAACGGTTTTCAAGGCAGGGCCGGCGGAAATCGTGGCGGCAAAAGTATCCACTCCTGTGCCTTCCGAGGCGGGTATGATCAGGTTGTGTCCTTCACCGAGAAACTTACGCCCGGTGATCATTTGCAGGTTTTCAATGGCCTGGCTTACGCCCTCGCTGACATCTCGAAAGGGTGCAGAGGCTGTGGAGGGGGCGTTCCCGGATGCAATGAAACGATAGTGGCCTTCCACCACGTCGAAGAAGGCGGCGCGGCTGGTTACGGTGCCAACATCCACGGCCAGGAGGGAATTAGCGTCAACCAGCGAAGCGGGCATAAGGGTTGAGTCTCATAATAAACGAAAAGGTTTACAGAGATGACAAAAAAGTAATTATGAAGTTCAGACGCTCGATGAGAGCAGTGATGGCAGCCACAAAGACACCGGCGAACAGGACGCCAAATGTAATGGCGATGAAAACCTGTCCCACCCAACCCAGTACATTGACCAGTTTTCCGCGTTGCGGACCAAAGGCGGTGGCTTTCGCTCCGAAATGGAAATAAACCAGCGTTGCCACCGTCCCTACAATTGCCACCATGCCTTCAAAGAATTTTTCCAGGTTTGGCTTCAATACCGTCGAGTTGAAGAGTTGGGACAGTTCGGGACTCATACTGGCAAAACTTGGCAGTCTGAAGGTGGCCGAGGTCTGCGGGAAGATTGTCCCCATTACTGCCCCGCCGACGGCAACTGCCGCACCCACACCCACCAGGAAAGCCATTGATGGAGTACCCAGGCGGGCAGTCCGCGGCGAGAGTTTGAACAGGAGCAGCAACCCCAGCACCAGGGGGACAACAGCTAAAAGCCGGTCAGCCAGGTTGCCGGAAAGTAGCGGAAATATAAGCCGTGGATACAGCACCTGATGCCAAGCCACCACAGCCACATATCCGGCAGAAACGCCAATAAAGATATAAACAGCCACCCGGAATGCCGGGTTGTCCCCAATGAGATAACTCAATACCATCAGGGTAAGCAAGAAACTTATCCCACCGGTAATCAGATCAACGAGGTTGGCGGATGAGATGGCAGACATGGTCAGATCCCCTCTCCGGACTTGCGGCGGCGGGTACGCCAACCATTAACGACGTTCCACAGCGCGCCGACAACGATCAAGATCTCTGCGACAAGTGTTCCGGTGCTGAATGCATTCCAGTAGCGCTGTGCCAGGCCCGTCTGTGCACCCGGACTGACGAAAGTCTGTCCGTAAGCTTCGCCGCCAGCCAGCCCGGTAACCAAGCCTTTTATCTGCCCTGAATTGTAGTAAGGCAGGATCATCGGTTCTGCCTGGGCAGAGATGACCATCAGCATGGGCGTATTGCCAATCGTAGAACCAGTCTGCTCAATCCAGACGCGCCCGCTATCAGCATTATCGGTTAAGACAATAATGGCATCAAAGTCGCTTAATTTCTGGAGTCCTTGCAGGGGCGGCAATTGCCAGGCTGGTTGTCCATCCAGTGTGAATGGCGCGGCCTCAGAGGGGGAAATGGCAAAATACTGCACGCCTGATGGACCTCCTGCCAGGTATCCCAGGTCCACATATTGCTGCCCGGCCTGGTAATCATGACTGGCAACCAAAGGTGAAGAGTCTGTATCGTGCAAGAAGCGTTCAGCCAGGACCGGCCCGGTTGGGCTTGTGGAGATCAGCGTCAGACGCGGACCTTGGAGCAGCAAATGATCCATCAGAGGAGCGGCCGCGGCTTCCAATTCGCCGGAGAGGGCCGGTTCATAATCGAAAACCACCAGCACTGGCGCGTTGGAAGGCAGGCTGCCAATCAAGGTGAAGGCGTTTATCATTTCAGGAGGCTGTAGTTTACTGGCTTGGGTAATCGAAATCCCGGTAACGAGCGGTAATGTGATTGCCAGGATCAGGAGACCAGCAATTAACCACCGCCATAGTCGGTTCGAGGCGAGACGCGTTCTACTGGCGGCCTGCGGTTGAGTTTCTCTGGAAATCAACCGTTCAAATGTTGAAACATAGCGTTGCTGACCGTCAGTTACCTGGAGTATGTTGGTATAAGCCGGCGGTTTACGCAGCGGTCCCAGACCAGGACCCACTGGGAGCACCCCGTGAAGACCCGCCAGCGGCCCCATCTGCTCGGTGACCCGTGAATCTGGCGGAGCCGCTCTGGCTCCGGCTACCACAGATTCGACCGGGCGCATGGCCTGTACCCAGGAAGGGAGTTCGGATATTTCAATATTTCCTAAATTTGATGTTTCTGCATCCGCCTCAAGATCATCTTCTATGCCCTGTTCCGGTTTCAATTTGGAGAGCCAATCGGGCATTTCCATTAAGAAGGCAGCGGCGTCTTTTTCCTCGGGGGTGGTACTTTCATCACTGGCGATTAGTGCCGGGGTTCCTTCCGTGGGTACCGTACCAGGCTCGATCCCTGCCAGCCAATCGGGCAGCATCCCGGTTTCTTTCTCCTTGGTTATATCCTGGGCTGACGGTGGGGGAGCCACCTCGAACTGTTCCTTTTTTGCTTCCTGCTCCTGCGCGGCGTTGACCTCTGCCTGGAATTGGGACAACCAGTCGGGAGCCTCACCGTGGGCTGGGCTGGAAGGCGGGAGTTCGCTGTTGAATGTTGGCGCAGAAGCGGCCGACTCTGGACTGGTTTTTGCTTCCAGACCTGACAGCCAATCCGGGAGGCTTTCTCCGGCGGTTACATCGGGCGTTCGGGGTGCTGACTCGAAATTGGTAAGCCAGTCCGGGAAATCGGGGCCGATGGTTTTTCCTTCATCGCTGGTCTGGGCAGGTTTCGAATCAACGGCTTTCTCTTCTAGCTGATCCAGCCAGTCAGGCAGGTTTTCTGCCTGGCCTGAGGCAGGCTGGTTTTCTTCCGAACTGCTTGGTAAAGCGGAGATCCAATCAGGCACTCCTTCACCTGGCGAGGCGGGTTTTTCCTGTGTGGCGGGAGCGGCAGTTTCAGATTTAAGCGACTCCAGCCAATCGGGAGATTCTCCCTCGCCCTGCTGATCCCCTTGTAGGGTGATCTCGGGCATCGCAGATTCCGGCTCGCTGCCCAAGGGTGCCACCCAGTCTGCATCCCCTGGAATAGCGGATAGATTGTCAGCCGCGTTCGAGATGGGTTCCGAGGCCGGTTCAGATGCCGGAACCGATGTAACGGTTTTTTCACCCCGAAGACTGGCCAACCAGCCGGGGACTTCTTCCTCTTCGCTGGAGGCGGCTTTTTCCAGGCCGGAGAGCCAGTCTGGCAGGTCGCCGGAAGAGTCGGGACTGGCGGCTGGGACGGGTGAGAGCGGCAGGTCCTGGTCGGTGGAGGTGTCCGCCGCTGATGTACCTTCAGTGGAATCCTGGCCTTTACGCAGTGAATGAAGCCAGGTGGGCAGCGTCGGTTCCAATTCTGACGTATTTTTCCTGGTAGGAGCTTCGCCGGGGTAGATAGGATCTCCTCTGGCTGGTATCACTTTTTCAAAATCATTAATGCCCTCTTTGACCGGATTTACACCCACCTTGATGGGCTGGAAATCAACCGGCTTGGAGTCTGAGAGTGGTGTCAACCGGGCTCCACAGAACTGGCAGTTCTCCAGTTCTGCGGGGTTGGATTCACCACACTTCGGACAGAGTACGTCAGCCATTATTTATTTCCCCCGTAAGGACGGTCAGCGCCAAAGAGGATGCGCAGTCCGGTGGTCAGCGTGCCGAGTGCCACGCCAAGCAGGATGCCACGCGCCCCCGCGGCAGCCATCACCTGGGTGATGAAAGGACGCACCCAGTCGCCTAAGCCGGGTATGACACCCAGGAAAGGCAGGGGAGCAGTGCCAAGCAGGATGAGCAGTGCAGTGACGAGGAAGATGACGGAAAGCAGATTGAGCCTGCGGCGTAGAAGGCGGATGCTGGCATAGGTGAGCGTGACGGCCAGCAGGGCCATCAGGCTGGCTTCGACGGGCAATTGAACTACGCTGAACACATCGTTGAAATACTGAGGACCGCCCTGGAAATATGGGGATGCCAGGCCAAACAGGAATGTGGCTACCAAAAAGGTAATCAGGAGCAGGCTGTAGCCCGATCCTTTTTGCTTTTGCTGGATTTTTTTGAAGTGGGCCTGTAAGAGGTTCAAGACGCCGATGAAGATGGCAAAACCTGCCAGTGTAATTGCCCAACCAAGAAGTGCCAGGCGTATATCTGCCAGTAGGGAGGCCTGACCGTCCGATTTTTGAGCAAAGAAGTAGCCTGCCAGGACGAGTACGCCGCTGGCAATGGCGATGGCTGTGCTGGTAATGGCAATAAATGAAGAGAGAGGACTCTTGCGGTTCACAGCACACCTGCCAGTGTGAGCAGCGCCCCCACCAGGATGGCGGCGATAATCAGCCAGCGCAGGATGTCCTGCACGGTCAGGCTGGCAGAGTGCAGGGGACTGGATTCAACGTAGGCTCCGGCCGCGTAGATCTCTTCGCCGATGAGCGGTTCCGGAGCGCTGGCATAGATCACGGCTTGGGCGGTGAGATCGTCACTACCTGCCAGCACGAAGGTGCTTTCGCGTTCAACGGCGTCGGTTAGTAAGGCCACTTCGACGCCAAAATTGCCCATCAGAACATTGGCTGAAACGTTCTCGTCGCGGATGGCCGGGATCGCTCCGGCAGCATATGAGAAGGGGGTCAGACCGGTCAACCGTCCTGCGGCAGGATCGAAGACGGCCTGTTCGGAAGATTTGGCCGAGGTTTGAAGCGTATCCTGCGAGAGGATGGCCAGCGTGGCATCACCGGAGGTGGCAATCGGCGGCCGGTCACCGGCGGAGGTCAGGTCAGCCAGGCGGCGCAGGAGAGCGAGACCCGCCAGGGCCGAAGCAGATTGGGGAGTGGTGAGGGCGCCGCGCCCAAGCGAGACGTGGAGGCGGCTGCCGTCTTCGACGACAAGTCCTACTGCCTGGCGCAGACGGGTGAAGGCAGGGATGTCACGAAAAACAGAGGGGGTCTTGCGGCGCAAGTAGGAAAGCCCCACCATCAGTACTGCGCTGAAGAATACTATTCCAAAACCGGCCAATCCAAGCCAGATGCTCATAAAGGCATTTCCTCCCGCAAAAATGCGGCAAAGGCCTGCGCTTCCCCGTGATCTTCCAGCAGACCGGCCAACGCGTTGATCTGTCCATTCGACAAGGCCGGGCGCAGGAGCGGGCCGCCGAGGTAGAGGACCTGTGCGCCGAGCACCGTCAGCGGGCCGGCGGATTCCAGCGCCCAAGCCACCAGGCTTTCTAATCCGCGGCGGTGGAGGAATTCGGCCCAGACGGGCCAGGAAGCGCGTCTTTCAGGGAGAGAGTCAGTCTGCATCTTTATGCGAGTATAGCACAAGTTGTGAAACAATAGAACAAACGAACATGGCGTAATTTATGGGTAAAACATGTAGTATGAAATACCCATATTGAGGATTGGGGATCGGAGAAAGTAGAGAGCGGTGAACACGCCGACTCGACCAATGGAAGCCTTCCGAATTCATGTTCTTATTCACCAATTTTCGCGGAACGAAGAGCCTCTCTCCCGGAAGGGCACCGGGGCTGCGTCGGAATAACATCAGGACGGTGTGGGGTCTTCGTCTCCGCTTTGCTCAGACAGCCTTGACCAGTCCCCGGCATTCGTTTGTTATCAAAAAAAAAGAGGAACAAACGAATATCCTCAGGTTCCTGTGTTCTCTTCGGGGGCTTCTTCAACAATTAGGCCATTAGCGAAGATTCTGCGAGTCGGAATTGTTTCTTGCAAAACAAACGAATACCCGGCGGGAATGAGAACAGAGAACAGTGAGCAGATAGCAGGAAAGGTCCCCCGAATATGGGCGCAGTTCCTGCGCTCCTATAGGCAGACTTCTGCGGAATATTCAGTTTTCAAAGTACAAAAGAAAGAGCGGCAAGGAAACCCAACGAAGACCCTCGCCGCACAATGATTATAAAACAAATGTTCTGTTTTCGCAAGAGTGATAACAACTAAGGCAGGCTGGCTGCGGTTGCGGAAACGGTCTGGCTGAAAGCGACCAGCGCCTGGTGGAGATCGGTGAAGACCTCGAAGAGGCTTCCAAAACCGGTCAGGTCAAGCACCTCCCGCACCTCTTTGGTCGGGGAAAGTAGTTTAACATGCTCCTGTGTCCCGCGGTCGCGGTCACGGTTTATGGCTCGGTAGGCGGCCCATCCTTCATCCTGGGAGGGATGTTCTTCTCCCCGGAACAACAGCGCCACCTGATGCAAGGCAGCCAACCCGGCGCTGCTGATAAAGATAAGTCCGCCCAGATCCAGGAGGAGGTTCCGGTCTCCGGCATCGTATACTTCCTGCGCTTCTTCGATCAAGCTCTCGTAATTGGCTCGGTCCAGTTTGCCTTCCAGGTGCAGGATGGTGACGGGGACAAGCCCCTCAGTTTTCGTAATGGTTATATTCATTTTTTCTCCTCATGGAGGTATTCATGCCCTGGCATAATCCGGGGTGTAAAAAAAGGATGTTTATGGCAAGCGAGTTGCGTATGCAGGAACGGCCTGGCGGAAAGAGGCCAGCGCCTGGTTGAGGTCGGTGAAGATTTCGAACAGGGAACTGAAGCCAATCATATCAAGCACCTCCCGCACCTCTTTAGTCGGGGAGAGAAGCTTGACGTGCTCCTGTGTATGGCGAGTGTGGAGACGGTCAATGGAACGGTAGGCAGCCCAGCGGTAGGCGGCCCAACTTTCGTCCGGTTTGGGGTGTTTATTACCCTGGAACAAAAGCGCCACCTGATGCAGCGCACCCAACCCGGCACTGCTGATAAAGGTGAGTTTGCCCAGGTCCAGGAGCAGGTCGCGTTCTCCTGCAGCGTAGACCTTTTGCGCTTCGCCGATCAAGCTCTCATAATTGCCTCCGTCCAGCGTACCATCCAGGTGCAGGATGGCGATGGGGGCGGGGTTTTCAATTTTCGTAATGGTTATTATCATTTTGCACTCCTTCATGGAGAACGTGTTTCTTGAATAAAACCATGAGCGTTTATCGATCAAAATACAGGTACCCAGCAACCCTTTGTATAAGAAATGGGAGGCAGACAATCCGCCTGCCTCTTCAACAAACTTAGCGCAGCGGCTCAGATCGGGTCGTCCGCCCAAGTGACCCAAAAAACGCATCCTTGGTTTTACATTACGACGAACTGGGCTGGGTTGGCGGGGTTGTACTTGATCTTGATCCTGTCGCCCACGCGCGGGATGGCGATCTTGGAGACCATCGACTGGCCGGCGGTCTCAAAGGCCACGCCACCAATCGAAGGCTGGACTTTCAAGGTCAACATCACCACCGGGTTCATGTTGATCAGGCTGCCCGTGTCAGCGATGGACAGGACATCAGCAGTTGCATCCAGCCCGCTCTGAGCCAGCCACTGCTGCTGCTTGAGTCCATCCATGGCGGCCTGGCCCTGATCCATGGCGGCGTTCATGTCGTTCATGAAATCCTTACCCATGAAGGCTTTTGTCAGCCCACCAGTGATCCCGCTGTTCATGGTTTTGCGGGCATTGTCCAACGCTTTCTGAGGATCTTTTTCCTGTTTCTTACCGAGATTGAACATAGGTTGCTCCTTTATTTATACTAATAAGGTTATATTTGTCCGTATTATAACACCAATAGGTTTGGGGCGCAATCCCTTACTTTAGTACCATGCGGGGCTTTTCCAAATATAAGTTTTCAACCCCCCACACAACCGTTTTTTGCTTATTGAGGAAAAGGAGCAACGGAGACGTAAAAAGGGTGACCTATTGGGTCGCCCCTACAAGAACAGGTTCTGGAGGACGAGGCGCGAGCGGCGGAGAATGGGAGATAGGAGACCTACGGTCAAACCGTTGGGGCAGGTCAGGAGGCTCTCGCGGAAAGAAGAGTTTAACCCTTGTAGCACAGGATCTGTGCCTCAATCCCGTACCAGGATCCCAGGTCAATGTGATGGTTGTCTATTTCCGCGTGAGACTAAAAGCCATTGGGCAGGTTGTGGTCATGGAATTCGATATAATAATGTCTTTGCCTGTTGAACCAGCGATTACCATTGTAGGTTATCAGATAGATGGTATTTTACTTCAATACCAGAGTAGAGAAAAAGCCTTCAATCGAATTGCCGGCCTGGGAATATGCCACAATGTCGTTCCAATCCGCTAGTCGCCATGGCGAGCCGAATTCCTGGCCGCATGCAGGTTCGAGATTATCCGTTTCGTGATATTTCTTACTCGTCAATGCAAATGGAAAAGAGGGGGTAAGAGAAACCTCTGCCGTATACGTGGGGTACGGAGTAGGAGTAGGGGTAGGTTGAACTTTGGGCGTATATGTGGGGTATGGAGTATACGTGGGGTAGGGTGTTGGCGTTGCACCGGTAAAACTACATGCTAATGTAACGGCGATGAGGCCAGCAAGAGAAATTACTTTTGAAATTGATTTCATTTTGGCCTCCTTTGGCATAACCTTGTAGTCAAAGCCCTCTATCATCCTTTTGAAAGCCATTCCGCAACAGTCAAAATAGGATCGGTCAGACCGGCAACCAAAGCCGGGGGTCTTTGGATCCATTTTGCATTAGTCTTTTGCTGGAAATACAAATGCAGTATATAACTAATTTCCCTTCAATTTAATCACCTTTTCTTCGCGTGTCCAGGTGTTGTTAAAGTCCATTCGTGGTGTCATTGCGGGGCATTCTTCGCCGAAACAATCTCCATCTAAGGCGAGGAGATTGCTTCCCGGAAGAACACCGGGACAATGTCGACCGGCACAGAACGCCGGTATCGCAATGACACAATGTAAGAAGTAGCGATTTTATCAACACCTTGTTACAGGTATTGACATGGTTCCCAATCTCTCGTAAAATAGTTTCGATAGTTAACCATTAACAATATTAATCAAATTCAGCAAAAGAAGGAAAAATGGACGAATCGAGGCTTTCTTCAGAAGAACTCGGGCAGGCGGTGGATGGATTCTGGGAGACCTTTCCTCCCCTCTGGCGCATGATCCAGACCCACATTCGTGAAGTGGCGGTGGAGCAGTTTAGCATCACCGTTGAACAGTTCCACATCCTTCGCCATATCCGCAGGGGCCGGGACTCGGTCAGCGCGTTGGCCAGGGTTAAGGATATCAGCCGCCCGGCCATCAGCCAGTCTGTAGACCTGCTGGTGACCAAGGGACTTATCATTCGCACCATAGACCCACAGGACCGCCGCCATGTAAAACTGGACCTGACGGCGGATGGCAACGCCCTGATGGATGCCATCTTCGATGACACCCGCCAGTGGATGATGAAAACATTCGCTCTTTTGAGTACCGACGAAATTCAGACATTGACCCGCTCAATGGAATCTCTTAAGAAGATCCTTTAGACAATGAAACAGGTTTCCAAACTCTTCCGCTTTCTCAAACCTTACTGGAAAAAGGCCGTCCTTTCACTGGTCCTGCTGACTGCCGTGGTTGGCATGGATCTGGCCATCCCGCGCCTGGTGCAGCGGGTCATTGACCAGGGTATTAATGGGAAGAACATGCAAGTGGTGTTGAGCACCTTCTTCCTGATGCTGGGCATTTCCGTCCTGGATACCGTTTTTGCGATCGGCAACAACAACTACTCGGTCCAGGTTGGCGAAGGGGTGGGGCGCGATATGCGCGAGGCGATCTTCCTGAAGATCCAGTCCTTTTCGTTCGGTAACCTTGACCGCTTGAAGACTGGACAATTAATGGTACGCCTCTCCAACGACTCCGGCGTGGTCCAGCGTTTGTATCAAATTACCTTGCGCATCGGCACGCGCGCCCCGCTTTTGATGATCGGCAGCATCATCCTGATGTTCAATACCGCCCCGCAACTATCGTTGATCATGCTGCCTCTGTTGCTCATCACCTCGACCATCATTGCCCTTTTCAGCATCAAGATGGGGCCGATGTTCCTGACCATGCAACAGAAACTGGACAGGCTCAATACCGTATTGCAGGAGAATATTGCCGGGGTGCGCGTGGTCAAGTCCTTCGTGCGCGCCCGCTACGAGGGTGGGCGCTTCGAGCAGGCCAACGAGGATTTCACCGAGCGCAACATCCGGGTGGCACAACTCATGTCCATCCTGGGGCCGATCCTGACCTTCGCCCTGAACATCGGCATCGTGATTGTCATCTGGTCCGGGGGCTTGCAGTCCATCCGCCTGGGCAACCTGTCCACCGGACAGATCGTGGCCTTCGTCAACTACCTGCAGACCACCATTGTCCCATTGATGAACCTGGTCAACCTGGCGAACATCTGGGCCGCCGCCATCGCATCAGCCGGGCGCGTTAACGAGGTTCTGGATGCCATCCCCGAGGTTCAGGATGCGCCGGATGCCATTACCCTGCCAGCTGACAGCCGCCCGCGAGTCGTCTTCGAGAACGTCGGCTTCCACTACAACGGCTCGACCGACGGGTCTGTCCTGCATGGCATTAACCTGACCGCCGAGCCAGGTCAAAGGGTGGCCATCCTGGGCGCAACTGGATCAGGCAAGTCCACGCTGATCAACCTGATTCCGCGTTTTTACGATGCAACGGAAGGGCGTATCCTGTTTGATGGGTTGGATATTCGCCAGGTCCGGCAGGACTCGCTGCTGGCCCATATCGGCATCGTTCCGCAGGAGACGGTACTCTTCTCGGGGACGGTGCGGGATAACATCCGCTACGGCCGCCCGGACGCTACGGATGAGGAAGTGGTGGCGGCGGCGAAGGCCGCCCAGGCGCATGAGTTCATCCTGGACCTCCCGGACGGGTACGATACCCATGTGGAGGAACGCGGTACCAACCTCTCCGGCGGACAGAAGCAGCGCATCGCCATTGCGCGTGCCATGCTCACCAATCCTTCCATTTTGATCCTGGATGACAGCACCAGTTCGGTGGATGTGGAGACCGAGACGAAGATCCAATCCGCCCTGGATAAGCTGATGAAAGGCCGCACCAGTTTCGTGGTGGCCCAGCGCATCAGCACGGTGCTGAAGGCCGATAAGATCGTGGTCATCGACAAGGGGCAGATTGCCGCCGAGGGCACGCATCGCGAACTGCTGCGCTCCAGCCCGATCTACCAGGAAATCTTCGCTTCCCAGTTGGGGAACGGGATCAACGGAGAATAGCCATGCCAGACCAACCCATCCCCCAACGCACCGCCAGTGAAATCCGTTCCCAGATGATGCGCGGCGGCCCGGGCCGCCCCGGCAAGATCGAGAAAGCGCGCAATCCGCGCCGGGCGTTGATCAGGCTGATACCGTATCTCAAGCCATATAGCTTCATCCTGATCATTGTATTCGCATTCATCCTAGCCTCCACTGTCTTTGGGCTGATCGGCCCGTACCTGATGGGGCAGGCCATCGACAAGTTCATCGCCGCAAAAAAGATCGCCGGGTTGGCGACGATTGCCCTGTGGATGCTGGCCGTCTTTGTCCTGGGCAACCTCTGCGACCTGGCTTCAGGCTGGCTGATGGCCAGCGTCTCGCAGAAAGCACTCAAGGGCGTGCGGCACGACCTGTTCGGGCATTTGCAAACGCTTTCGCTTAAATTCTTCGACAGCAACACCGCCGGGGAACTGATGAGTCGTCTGACCAACGATATCGACGCCATCAACCAGGCCGTCTCCCAAAACGTAGTCTCGCTGGTCGCCAGTGTGCTTTCGATGGCCGGTATCCTGATCGCCATGTTCCTTATGGATGTCTGGCTGACATTGGCCGCCCTGGCAGTAGTGCCATTGATGCTCTGGTTCACGCAATTCGTTGCAAAATACACCCGCAAGGGCTTCCGCGAACTGCAGAAACATCTGGGCGAGATGACCAGCGTAACGGAGGAGGCCATCAGCGGGCAGCGGGTGATCAAGGCCTTCCGGCGCAACGATTCGGTCATCGAAGCCTTCCGGAAAAGCAACCAGGATGTGTACAAGGCTGCCGTCTATGCCAACACGTATGCCCTGCTGATGATGCCGCTCACCAACCAGTTGGGCAACCTGTTCGTCATCACCATCGCCGGTCTTGGCGGGTACCTGGCGCTCAAAGGGTTGGTGACGATCGGTACGATCGCGGCCTTCATCAGCTATGGGCGCGCCTTCGTCAACCCGCTGCGACAACTATCGAACATCTACAACGCCATCCAGGGCGCACTGGCGGGGGCCGAGCGCGTCTTTGAGGTCATTGACACAAAACCGGAAATAGACGATGCTCCCGAAGCTGCACCCCTGGATAAAGTGCAGGGACATGTGACCTTTGATCACGTCAAGTTTAGTTACTCCCCCGACAAGCCGATCGTCAAAGACATGACCCTCGAAGCAAAGCCGGGGCAGATCGTGGCCCTGGTCGGCCCGACCGGAGCGGGAAAGACCACCCTCGTCAACTTGCTCACCCGTTTCTACGAAATAGACGCTGGTCAAATCAGCATTGACGGCACAGACATTCGACAGATCAAAAAGGACGACCTTCGCCACCGGTTGGGGCTGGTGTTGCAAGATACCTTCCTTTTTTCCGCTTCGGTGATGGATAATATCCGTTACGGGCGGCTGGAGGCCACAGACGAGGAGGTCATCGAGGCCGCCAGGATGGCGGATGCCGACCATTTCATCCGGAAATTGCCGCAAGGCTACCAGACCATGCTTTCAGAACGGGCCAGCAACCTGAGCCAGGGGCAGCGGCAGATGTTATCCATCGCGCGTGCCATCTTGGCCGACCCCTCGATCCTGATATTGGACGAGGCCACCAGCAGCGTGGACACGCGCACCGAAGTCCGCATCCAGAATGCGCTGCTGCGCCTGATGAAAGGCCGCACAAGTTTTGTCATCGCTCACCGCCTGAGTACCATCCGGGATGCTGATGAGTTGTTGGTCATCAAGGATGGTGAGATCGTTGAGAAAGGCACGCACCAGCAACTGCTTGACCAGCACGGCTTCTATCATCACCTGTATCTGAGTCAGTTCAAAGGCGAGCAAATCTAGACACAGGACAGAGACAGGGAACCCGCAGACTGTTTCAAACGATAGAGGCCCAGATTGGGAAGCAAAAATGGGGATTGTGTCTCCTCCATTATTAAGCTAAACTATCGTAACAGGTGGATATGCCCAACCCTAATCCAAAACCCGATCTACGTTATATGGCTGAGCAATTGGCCCGCTTGATCGAGGTCAGTGTCACACTCAACTCGACCCTCAACCTGGATGAGTTGTTGCGGTTTATCATCCTGACTGCAACTGAAATCATTGACTGCGAATCGGTCTCAATCTTGCTGTACGACGAAAAGCGCAAACGGCTTGTTTTCGCAGCTGCCACCGGGTCCGACCCGAAGCGGCTGGCTGAAACACCCGTCCCATTGGATAGCAGTCTGGCCGGGACAATCTTCCGCGAAAACAAGATCATCAGCCTGTCTGACGTACAGAACGATCCGCGCCATTACGCCGTGGTTTCCAGGAATGTTGGTTTTGAGGTTCACAACATCCTGGGCGTCCCCATGCGCATCCAGGACAAGCCGACTGGCGTGCTGGAAGCGTTGAACAAGCGGGACGGGAATTTTGATGAAAGCGACGCGGATATACTCTCGGTGATCGCCTCGCAGGCAGCGGTGGCCATCAATAATGCCCGCCTGGTTAAAGCCTTGCAGGATGCCTATGACGAACTGCGCATCGCAGACCAGTTAAAGGCCAATTTCCTGGCATTGGCATCGCACGAACTCCGCACTCCTTTGGGCGTCATCATCGGTTATGCCACTTTCCTGCAGGAAGAATCTCATGGCGAGCTCTCCGACCACGCCAAGCAGGTGCTCAACGCAGCCATGCAGATGCGCGTCCTGGTGGACGCCATGACCAACTTGAATATGCTGCGCTCCAAGGAAATAGTTATGCACCGGCTGGTTATCCCGGTGCAGCAAGTTTTACGCGGGGCATACGGGGAGGTGAAACGCCTGGCAGATGCAAAGGGGCAAAAGGTGATTCTGGCCTTGCCGGACAATCCCATCCCGGTCAAGTGCGACCCGGATAAGCTGACCTCTGCTTTTGTCAACCTGCTGGATAACGCCGTGCGTTTCACGCCAGATGGCGGCAAAATCACAATTGGAGCCAAAGCAGAACCGGGCGGCGGAGTGTTGGCCTGGGTGCAGGACACCGGCAAGGGCATCCCGGAAGGCGAGTTGAAGAAAATCTTCCAGGAGTTTTACCAGGTCGAACCGCACACCACGCGCAAGCACGGCGGGCTGGGCATCGGACTCTCCATTGCCAAGGGGTTGGTCGAGGCGCACGGCGGCACAATTTGGGCGGAAAGCCCTGGTCCTGGCAAGGGGTCTACATTTAAGGTGCTGTTGCCATTCCTGAGTACCACGGCACTGCAAATGATAGAACGGTAAAACTTGCTTTCATACGACACACACCCTTTGTGCTGCTCGTATTTTCCATATACCTCAAACCGCCGGGACCGCTTTACTCCTCCCGCAAATATGCGACTGCCTTTCCCGTATCATCGTTCATCACCAGCGAAAGACTGTGATCGGGGCGGAAATCGTCCACTTTGAGCAGGCGCAGGGCGCGTAACAAGGTCTCGTCGGCGGCGAGAAAGTCGGGGAGACGATTGGGGGTTTTATCGAAAAAGTTCCGGTTGAAGACGGAGTCGCGGTCATCCAGGTTGATGTTGAGCGGGTAGATGTGAGCCTCCATCAGGTCCTGGAAGAAATGCGTGCCGAACGACGGCTCCAGGTCCGGGCCGACACCCCTGCCAGTCAGTTCGACCAGTGCGCGGGTATGGTAGATATCCCCGTAGGCGATGCTGACGCCCAAGTCCGGCGTCGAGGTTCCCCAGCGTCCGGGGCCAACGCAGATGAAGGTCTCATCCTTCAGGGCGGCGTTGAGCCTGCCAATGGCGCGTTCCAGCCGGTTCCTTTCGGCAGGTGACTCAAGTGCAAAGTAACCCTGCGGCGGGACGAACAGCACCCAGCGGATGCCGGTCACTTTGCCGCGCGGCACCATACGGCAGGTCGTAAAAACGACATCGGCCGGATCGAGCAGAGCAGGCAGGTCCACTTCGCCGCCCTCGCTCAGGGCACTCTGCGGACGGCACTGGAGCAGCGTGATACGGACCTCGGACTGGGCGGCCTGCGTGTCCACGATCTCGGCGGTGAACTCGGTATCCACCGGAGAACCGTAGTGTTTTTCAAGCGTGGCGAGGATGGTTCTCATACGCCCGGCGAAGGGCGTGCAGCGCAGCAGACCGTCGAAGGTGATCACGAGGTTTTTGGGCTCCACCAGGCTGGAGTGGATGTTCTCGACGAAGCCGCTCTCGTCCAATTGGGCGATGTTCCGCAGGGCAAGATATTGCGGGTTCAGCACCTCGCGGACGGGCAGGGTTTTCAGGGTGTTCTCTTCCAGGTCGAGCAGGTCTACGAACTGCTGGGAGTGCTGGCGGATGGCTTCGGCGGAATCGGTCGGGAGCAGGAGCGGG
>Ga0209777_10000902_pt1 | contig 45752 bp, 42 predicted proteins | sample FrelakmetHBP12HB_FD_187147 | JGI IMG/M metagenome (GOLD analysis project Ga0209777, IMG submission 187147) | Freshwater lake sediment microbial communities from the University of Notre Dame, USA, for methane emissions studies -HBP12 HB (SPAdes)... | ecosystem: Environmental > Aquatic >... | reverse complement strand
TGCTTTTACGAAGGAAGCAGAAACGCTCTTTGATGCTTGCCTGAAAGGCAGGAATGGATTATATGAGTGCTGAAACCCTCTCTTAGTTTTTGATCCAATTTGTCCTAAACCATTTGAAGACGTACAGATCAACTGAAATGAAGAAATGCCACATTAGTGCTGACATGACATTAATTCACATTATCGACCTCACTAATCATCAAGCTAAATTCCAGAGACTTTCTAATTATTTTATTCACTAGCAGCAAGTGCTTCAACACTACTAATAAAGTATTTATTCCTTTCGACTATATCGGGATTACCTCGATCAAACTGCAGTGGCGTGCGCTTGGTTTTGTCACTGATGTAGTACCATCCTATTGTCTTTCGATCGGGATTGAAAATATAGATTATGACTTCATTTGACTTCGGTGTTACATGCCCTGGTTCAGCCGTGTCTTCAATATCTACTCGCTCGAAGATGTTTCTTTTGCGAATCATCTCGCCAATTGCCCGATAGCTGTCATATAAATAACTTGCAACATAGTCCCTCCCTTCACTGGTTCCTGTTGGAGCTACACCTCGGTCAAGTAAAATATTTTTATTAGGTATAATTACCTTTGCGTATTTTGCTACAGGTGCTTTACGAGGCGTGATTGCTGCTGACATTTTGTCTATGTTTGCTTTATAGGCTGCGTCCGCTTTGGAACGATCAGTAAACGTCTGATCTCCGTAACGATACTTAGTGCATGAAGTAAACAATGTCAGAACAAGTATTAGAACCAGAAATACCTTTAAATAACGCATATCCCCTCCTTTAACTATTTAATGGGTGACCCTTCTTGCTGGACACAATCAACCGGCGTTGTAATAATTTCCTTACCATCTGGAAGCTTGCACTTAATTTTCTTATGTAAAGTTGGAGTCCTTTCCGCATTATCAAAAACTGTTGCTGCTCGGTCACCAGAGACAGATGCGCGGTCAATTACTGTTGCTGTTTCGGGGTGTACTTGTAATTCGCTGACCTTTTTTTCATATTCGCTTCCTAGTCTGTATTTATTTGTGATTATTTCTTTCACGTTTTGAATGCGTTCAGAAGATGGCGGATGAGTTGACGTAATATAAAACCAAGTATCACCTCCTTTTTCTAAAATCATTGTATGCAACCTTAACGCACCATAGGGGTTCAAGCCAGCTCTTTTAACATAATCAGTGCCCACCGCATCAGCTTCGCGCTCCTGATCCCTGGAATAGGACTTAAAAACAAGATTCCCTGCAGCTCCTGATATGTACCCGGACATAGGAACTCTAGCCAAAATTAATAGAATGTTAGCTATTTGTGTGCCTGTATTGATGTTTTGTGCATTATCTATATTTTGTCGCATATGGTTGCACTTTATATGAGCAAGCTCATGTCCAATCAGTGCCGCGAGAGCATCCACATCATCTCCAAGTTCTTTCACCATTGGTATATTAATGGCGAATAAGTTTCTTCCAGTCATTATGTTAGAAGCAAAAGCATTAGGCTTGTCTCCCGTAACAATATAAAAATCGGACTTCAATTGAGCTGATTGTTCTATTTTGCTCTTAACATCCTGGAGCCGGAGCAAACGCTCTTTACTTATCTTACCCAATATCTTTCCGCTAGAGTCCACTAGTTCAAGCTCTCTTGCTGATACTGAAAGTAGTTTGTCGACATTCCAATAATAGATGTCTTTTTGAGCATGAGCATTTGTCATGAAGAAAACATGAAAGGAAATAATAGATAATAGAATGATTGAATATCGACACATAAAAATTTTTCTTTCGGATAAAAGAACAAAATAAAATCCCACCTCTTTTCAGAAACAGGGTTTCAATAGTCAGTCCACAGTATCCTCACACAGCGTTAAATGATCTCTTACCCAAAACACAAAACCCCGTCTCTTTTGGAAAGCGGGGTTTCAATAATCAGTCGATCGCACCCTCATACACTGTTAAAGGGTTTATGAATCTTAATCTCTGACGTTACATATGGTTTTTTAACTATCACGATTCCCATTTGAAATCTACAATGAAAATCAAACAAGGCAGTTTGTGGATTTCAGGAAGAAATCAGTGCGTCCCGTCATGGAAGCAGCAGATGGTTATCACTGAATCCTCTTCACCCAGGCAGTGCATGTGACGAGATCGGCTCATTCTGGCCAGGACGGGTGAATCCGCCATGGAATAAGTATCGGTACTTTTCGCTTGTATTCCCTGTATGCTTCTCCGAAATCAGAGACGAGATCCCGTTCTTCAAGCATTGCGCCGACATAGATCCATACAGTCCAGAGAACATTGAACAAGAGCCTGTCAAAAGTAAGATCAGGGCAAGACCATATCATGAGCAGAACGAAAAGATACAGGGGATGGCGTACCCAGCGATAGGGACCGCTGATAGTCAAAGGTATTTCTTTCTGTTTCTTGCCGCGAAGGCCGTATTTTATTGCCCTTATGCCGTAAGGGTCGAAAAAGCCCAGCGCCTTCGTTCCCCAGTAAAAGCCTATAATAGATGCGGCAAAGATCGCTCGCAGCAATAAGCGAAGAGCGCCTTTAGCTGTTGCAACCGTACTGGATGATTCCTGCCAGAAGATGACAACCGCGAACAAGACGATGCCTGAGGAGATCGCGTAGAACGAACTGACGTATGCTTCCGTAATAAACCGGGAGAGAAACCGGCGAAATGATTTCCGTACCATGCCGCTATGCTGGAGGAAGAAAGCAACAGAAAGACAGAAATCAAAGAATAATATACCGCTTTCGTTTAGACCCAGCCTTACCAAATGCAATGACCCGACATAGCAGAATATCCCGAACATGACCAGCGAACTGCTGCCCAACACATATGAAAGAAAAATCACAATGTATGCGGGACACTTCTTCATCAATCTTTCCTGATCAGAACCTGCCCATAGCAAGGTATAAAGGTTCTCATGCACGTCTATATCATCGAAATTCTCATCGGGACGTAAAGAATTTTTTCTTAAAATTAATGGCCACATTAACAAGCATGATAAGTACCGGAACTTCGATCAAAGGCCCGATCACCGTAGCAAAGGCCTGGCCGGAACCGATCCCGAAAATGGCGATAGCGACTGCAATAGCCAGTTCGAAATCATTGCTCGCCGCAGTGAAGGACACCGCCGCAGTCTGAGGATAATTTCCGCTTATCTTTCTGATGATAAAAAAGGTAGAGAACCACATGATGAAAAAATAAATGGCAAGGGGGATTGCTATTATCAATACATCAAAGGGCGATGCAATGATTTTATTGCCCTGGGTGGAGAACATGACAACAATAGTGAAAAGCAAGAAAACAAGGGTAACGGGGCTCAGCTTCGGCATAAAGACCGTATCGAACCATTCCTTACCCTTCACACTGATAAGGGAATAACGTGTAATCAGGCCGGCAAGAAAGGGGATGCCGAGATAAATAAATACGGTCTTAGCCGATTCCGTCATGGAGACATTAATATTGAGGGACTTGGCAAGACCGAGCCAGTTCAGGAATAGGGTGACAAACACATAGATGTAGACTGCATAAAATAGAACCTGGGCAATAGCGTTAAAGGCGACGAGTCCTACGGCAAACTCCCTGTCTCCACCCGCAAGTTCGTTCCATACGATAACCATGGCGATGCAGCGTGCCAGTCCTACCAGAATTACCCCGATCATATATTCTGGGTAGTTATGCAGAAAGATGACGGCGAGGATAAACATCACAACCGGGCCTATAACCCAGTTCTGCAGAAGGGATATGGCCAACAATTTTTTGTTTTTAAATACCTTTCCCATTTCCTCGTATTTGACGCGGGCAAGGGGAGGGTACATCATCAATATCAGTCCGATAGCAATAGGGATCGATGTTGTACCAACCTGCAATCCCGTAATGAACCGTGATACTCCCGGGAGGAAAAAGCCGATCGCGATTCCCGCGCCGATAGCGAGAAAAATCCATAGAGTCAAAAAGCGATCCAGAAATGACAACCTTTTCACGACACCCTCTGACATACATCCATCCTTTCCTTAGCAGAATTGTCGGCACGGCCATATCTGACGCCGATACTATTTTTCTTCTTCAATCCACTTCTTGATTTCACTGACTGACGGAATCCTTCCGTATGACTTGACCTTGCCATTTATGACCAGTCCAGGCGTACTTAGTATACCGTAAGTCATTATCTGTTTCATGTCCGTCACCTTGACAACCTCGGCGGCACAGCCGCCCTCTTTCGCGGCAAGGTTGGCATCGGCAGCCAGTTTCTCACAGTTGCGGCAACCTGGTCCCAGTATCTTAATTTCCATAGCGTTACCTCCTTTCACATAATTGCGTTAAACAGGTAGCCGACCATAATTATGGCTACCGTCAGAATGGCAGCAAATATAACCAGAAGCTTTATTTTTAAAACCTTTCTCAGAATGACCATCTCCGGAAAAGAAATCGCCGTGACGGCCATCATAAAAGCCAGCACCGTTCCCAGAGGCATTCCCTTTCCCATCAGCGCCTGAACGATCGGGATCGTACCCGCAGCGTTCGAGTAAAGAGGTATCGCAATCAGAACGGCGAGAGGGACCGCAAAGGGATTATCTCGTCCCGCGTAGGTCGCTACGAAATCTATGGGCACATATCCGTGAATAACGGCGCCGACTCCGATTCCCAGAATGACATAAAGCGTTACCCGCTTCAGAATATCCTGGGTATGAAAAGACGCCTGTTGGAAACGGTCCCTCCAGGAGAGCTTCGGAATTTCCGTCTCGCCCATCCTGAGCTCCCACACGTAATCTTCAACCATCTTTTCTACGGCAGGGATGCGTCCCAGTATGATGCCGGAGATGATGGCAACAGCTAAACCCGTTCCGATATAGATCAAGGCAATCTTTGCTCCGAAGAGCCCCCAGAGAAGCACCAATGCTACTTCGTTGATCATGGGTGATGCAATCAGGAAGGACAGTGTTACTCCAAGGGGAACACCAGCCTCCAGAAAGCCGATAAAGACCGGGACTGCAGAACAGGAACAAAAAGGGGTGACAATACCCAGGAGTGAGGCCAGAATGTTCCCGACGAATTCAGCTTTGCGGGCCAGGATTTTTTTGACCTTCTCCGGCGGGAAGAAACTTCTGATGATTGATACGACAAAAATGATAACAGCGAGCATCAGAAGAATCTTGACGGTATCGTATATAAAGAAATTGACGGCGTCAGCAAGATGGGTTCCCGTTGTAAGCTGAAATATGTCTTCTGTCAGCCAGTCGGCAAGAGTTTTGATCATTTGAATTGTCCGCTCTCCATTATATTTCTATTGAGCAATATATCGCCACAGTTACTTGCATATTTCTTCACGTCGGATGGCCTGAAGTTTTTTGATAAGAATCTGAATCTCCCGATCCTCTGTGATCCAGTGTTTTAAGTTTCCCAGGAGACTCGCAGCATAGGGGCTTTTGCTTCCATCGGTCAGATAATAATTTACCCATTGGCCGTCCTTCTTAAAGCCGACGAGACCGGTGTCTTCAAGGAACTTCAAATGTTTTGAGACCGTCGGCTGAGCGATTCCAAGAGCCGCCTGGATCTCGCACACACACATGGCCTTATGCTGCAACATTTTTAGAATCTTTACCCGGTTGGGATCAGAGAGCGCCTTCATAACCTTTATAAAATCTTTCATGGCTATCTTTCCTATATATTGCTCATTGGCAATATATTAACTCCGCTTACTGCTGTCAAGGTTTTTTCTATCATTACCTTTGACAAGTCAATCCCCTGTCAGCCCGGCTTTTAAACCCTTATTGCCGGCTGCAATGTCTAATACTAAATTGATTTTGAATGCTGAAACTTGCGGAAAGAATTTACGGCATCACCCTGCTGCCCGTTAAGGATCGGGATAGCGTGAAAAGCTTATCCCGTCATGGAAGGAGAAGTTGATTGTCTCGGGATCTCGACTCCCCGACACTTGTAACATAGATGGCCGGCTGTCCGAGAACGGGGCACTTAGCCTCACAGAGTCCGCAGCCGATGCAGAGTTCAAGGTCGACTCTGGGCAGCTTTAATAGCTGTTCTTTTCCCTCCCTGTTTTTGGCCCTTACCTGTTCAAACCATATGGCCTTTGTCGGGGTGGGACAGACCTCTTCACAGACGATACACGGTGTGGCATGGGCATGGGGCAGGCACCTCCCCTTGTCGATCATGGCGAGTCCTATCTTTACCTTGTTTTTCTCAGGCAGCTCCAATTTTTTGATCGCCCCCGTGGGACAGACCTGACCGCAGAGGGTGCACCGGTATTCACAATAGCCGATGCGAGGAACAAGGACGGGTGACCATATCCCCTCAAGACCCGCTTCAAGGAGTGTCGGCTGGAGACCGTTTGTAATACAGACCTTCATACACTCGCCGCATTTTACGCATCTCCGGAGAAATTCCTTTTCTTCGAGGGAGCCCGGCGGCCTGATCAATTTAGGATCTGAAACCCCTGCCCTGGCAAGAGGTGTGATTCTCATCAACGGTACGGCAATAAGACCCGTCAGGATTGAACCGATGACCCGCCTCTTGCCGAGGTCCATGCCGGCAACGGGCTGATTTCTCAGGAAACCGAAATGGACTGCATTCCGAGGACAGAGATCGTCGCAGTCCATACAATAGATACACTCCGTGTTTTTCCAGCGCTCCTCCCGATCAGGAGTTGCGCTCCCCTGACAAGCGCGTGCACAAGCCCCGCAGTCATTGCAGTCTTCGCTAACAGACCTTCTCAGAAAGGCATACCTGGAAAGAATGCCGAGGAGTCCGCCTAAGGGGCAGAGATACTTGCACCAGAAACGTCTCTCCACAAGGTTCAGTCCCAGAATGAGAAGAAACAGGAACCCCACAAAAGCGCTCTGGAGGTAAAATGGCTGCTGGAACGGAAGAAAAATCTTTTTCAGGATGGAGTAAATAAATTCGGAGACGTTGACCAGAAAAGGTATATTTGCATTATAGAAGGCGTCAAAAGTGGCGCTCGTGGCATAGCTCACCAACGGGTAAACAGCCAGCGAAAACGACCTGATCAACAGCGAAATCGGGTCGACAATTCCTGTGAGCTGAAGAGAGAAAAGGGACGACACCGAAAGAAAGATCAGGACATAATACTTGAACCGATACCAGTTTACGGTCGATGTTTTGAGACGCCGTTTCTTTATGGAACCCACCGCGTTATTCAAGGTTCCGAGAGGGCAAATCCATCCGCAGAAGACCCTCCCCAGAAATACTGTCGCAACAATGACAAGAATGGCGAGGTAAAATGTTTGATACCACTCGCGGCTGGAAAGTATCGTTGTGATGAAAATCAGGGGGTCCGCGTCCAGAAATATCTTCACGGGGTAGCCAAGTTCATTGGCCCCTTTCGATTCGGTCTGCAGAAAGAGCCACAGGAAGATCAGTAAGAAAAGCCCCTGTGTCGCGATACGGATTTTTTTAGTCATAGGTTTTTATATGATGAAAAGTTTCTTGCCTTCATTCCCCGGTCCTCTCCCCTCGAGGCAGAGGGTCAGGCGGCAATCCTTTTGATTTTCAATTTCGACAGGTCCATCGTGCCGAGGCCTGCCTTGTGCCCTGCTATAACGTAGCCGAGATCCGCTCCTTTCAAGCCGAAGAGTGTTGCCCCATAAGCGTCAACCGCCACCTGATCCGTTCCCGCAATAACCGTGTTTAGCTGCTTCACATCTGAAAGGCTGCCTCCCTGCGGTCCATTGGCGGTCAAGATGCGAACCGCATCGAGTATGATGAGGGTGGGTTTGATGAACATGGCAACATCGACAAGGCTACCGTCCATCTTTTGATGAATCCTGCCTCGCGAGCCACCCATAATGCCCATCCAGTTCTTCATGCCGAGGGTAAGGGTGGAAAGCCCGTGTGTCTTCGCGATAGGGATATTGATGACCTTGTCCGCCTCCATGGCCTCCGTATAGAAGGGCCATGATTTCAGGGCAACGCCCGGCAGTTTTACCTCCCGGAATTTCCTATCATCCACAAAGCTCACGATGCCGCCCACGGCGGAGGCTGCGTCAGCAATGCCGCTCTGCTTATAACACCGTCTCGGGTCTACAACTGTGCGGTCAAAGACCTTTACCTGTTTTGCTCCCGCCTCATAGCACAGCCTGACCACTGTCGAGACTACCTCAGGATTGGTAGTTGCCGCATATTCGGGCATTCTGTCCCACCCGATGTTCGGTTTAACAACAACGATATCGCCCTTTGATATGAATCTTTTTATTCCGCCCAAACCATCAATGGCCGCTTTTGTTATCCCTGCAGGTGAAACACCGCGGGCGACGGCAATGTCCACCTTCTCGGCGGCTTCCAGGGAGCTGAAAATCATGCCCGTATTTCCCGGGAAGGTTAAGGTCACGCCTGCCGCGATGGCAGCCTTGATAAAATCTCTTCTCTTCATCGGCACTCCTTTATATATGGTTTCATGCCCACTCCCCGATTAGAGTCTGTCCTCGACCATTCTTTCTTTTAGCACCACGAAGGATGCACGTCAAGCATCCTCGGTTTGCTCCCTCATCATTCAACATTTACGGAACAAAAAAGTGTGGAAAAAATGCTGTTTCACATTTATACTTACAAAAGAGTCCCTGTCTCCAAGATGGCTGTTAACAGGAAACAGAGTAAGGAACTTCATAGAGAGATGAATTATGGGAGAAAAGAGTGGAAAAACATCATAAGTTTTCTATCTGGTATGTCCTTTTAGGCGTATGGGCGGTCTTGATCATCCAGAGTTATATCGCATCCATGTTTGCCGCCCAGATAATACCATACAGCCAGTTCCTTAATCTTCTCAAGGCTGGAAAGATCGTTGACGTGGCGGTAACGGCCAATCAGATTCAAGGGAAAATGAAGGTGGATGGAGGCGCTCCCGACGAGACGAAGGTCTTCAAGACAATCCGGGTTGACCCGGAATTGTCCACCTTGCTTGAACAGTACAAAGTCATTTTCAAAGGGGAAATCGAATCGACTTTTCTGCGTGACATCCTTTCGTGGATTTTCCCCATAATACTCTTTGTCGGCATCTGGTACTTCTTCATGAAGAAGATGGGTTCCCAGCAGGCCGGTTTCATGACTATCGGAAAAAACAAGGCAAAGATATATGTGGAAAATGAATTGAACGTTACCTTCAAAGACGTTGCCGGTGTTGACGAAGCCAAGCAGGAGCTGATCGAAGTTGTCGAATTTTTGAAAAACCCGGGGAAATTTAGCGAACTGGGGGGCAGGATACCCAAGGGCATCCTCCTGGTGGGCCCGCCGGGAACAGGAAAAACTCTTCTGGCCAAGGCCGTCGCCGGTGAAAGCGGCGTGCCTTTCTTCAGCCTCTCCGGATCGGAATTTGTGGAGATGTTCGTGGGGCTGGGAGCGGCACGGGTGCGTGACCTTTTTGTACAGGCCAAGGAGAAGGCTCCCTGCATCATCTTTATCGATGAACTCGACGCCCTTGGAAAGGCCCGCGGCATGGGGACGTATGGGGGACACGATGAACGGGAACAAACGCTAAATCAACTTCTGGCGGAAATGGACGGTTTCGATCCGAAGGTAGGGGTTATTCTCATGGCCGCAACGAACAGGCCGGAAATTCTGGACCCCGCACTCCTCAGGCCCGGCCGCTTCGATCGCCACATCCTTGTGGACCGCCCCGATAAGACTGGACGGATGGAGATCCTGAAGGTTCACCTGAGAAATATAAAAGCTGCGGAAGGCCTTGACCTGGAGAAACTGGCGAACATGACCCCGGGTATGGCAGGTGCGGACCTCGCCAACCTGGTCAATGAAGCGGCACTCCTCGCCGTCAGAAGAGACAAGAAAGAGGTGGGGATGCCCGAATTCGAGGAGGCTGTCGAAAGGATTGTGGCGGGACTCGAAAAAAAGAACCGTTTGATAAACCCCGATGAGAGGAAAACCGTGGCCTATCACGAGATGGGTCATGCCATTGTGGCCTTATCTCTCCCTGGTACCGATCCGGTCCAAAAGATTTCCATAATACCTCGCGGCATTGCCGCCCTCGGTTATACCATGCAGGTTCCTACGGGGGATCGTTTCCTCATGAAGAAGACGGAGCTCCTAAACAAAGTCGCCTCCCTCCTGGGAGGCAGGGCGGCGGAAGAAATTATTTTCGGAGATATATCCACCGGCGCCCATAACGATCTCGCAAGGGCTACGGACATCACAAAGAGCATGATCAAGGAATACGGCATGAGCGACAGATTGGGTCAGGTGTACTTCGCCCGCGAGAGGCGACAGCAGTTCCTCGATATGGGGCTGCAAGAGACTGGTGACTACAGCAACGCCACGGCGGAAGTTATCGATGAGGAAATAAAAACTATTATCAGCACGGAATATGTCAAAGCACTCGAGATTCTCAGAAGCAGGAAGGATCTCCTGCAAAAAGGCGCCGAATTGCTGCTTGAAAAGGAAAAGATAGATGGAACGGAGCTGAAGACGCTCATGGAGAGCCAATAAACGCAACATGAAAGGATGTTATAGTGACCAAGAAAAAAGCAACAGATAAAGTTATTACCGGCGGTGGAATCAAGACATCGGAAGGCGCGGTTCTCCTCTCCTGTACTTTGCACTGCCGTGTATGCGGAAGTTCTGAATTCTTCGAATGGCATGACAAAGAGATATGCCCTGAAGATGTGGCGGGCATTGACACGCTGGGCCTCATAATGGCAGTTGCGCATAGCCAGAACTGGATTGCCCAGCGCGTTCACAACATTCATGAGGGGGGAAATTGCCTTTTTGTGCTATGCCCAACCTGCCTGGCCCTCTTCTTATCCGCCACGACAGAACCTGTTACAAAAGGATGATAATATTTAAAAAGCAGTGATGGTGAAAATGGCACATGATCAAATGGTAATTAGATGCCTCAACTGCGGGACGAGGAATCGTATTAAGAGAGACCGTATTCACGACCGGCCCACGTGCGGCAGATGTCATGCCCATCTCGACGATATGATTATCAGGTGTCTCAGTTGCGGAACGAAAAATCGCATGCCGGAGAATCGCCTGGGCGAGCGCCCCCTGTGCGGCAAATGCGGCGTGCCTCTGGTCGTCAGGGGTGGTGAGGGGCATCCCATGGATATCACAGATGAAACTTTCTCAAGAGAAGTTCTCTCCCATGCCGGCTCTGTTCTGATGGATCTCTGGGCGCCATGGTGCGCTCCCTGCCGTACGATAGGCCCTATTCTGGAAGAACTTGCAGCCAAATATGCCGGCGGCGTCAAGGTTGTCAAACTGAATATAGATGAAAATCCCCTTACTGCGTCAAAATATGACGTTCGCAATATTCCGACTATGCTGCTGTTTAAAGACGGAGAGCTCGCGAATAGATTGGTCGGCGCCCTGCCCAAAGAAGAAATCGAACGACATCTGCTTGCCATCATGAAGACAAACTGAGATCTTCCAATAATTTCCGCTTGGCTTTCCGACGCTATGGATTCCCGTCTTGGTGTTATTTGAAAAGCAGAACAAACTGCTCGAAGAGGTCTCTGTGGAAGTGATGAATCATTTCCCCTTTCATCAATTTAAGGGCGACAATGGAAGACCGGGATTCGCATATTCTATTATCGGCAGGTCTGCAAAGTTACCTGAGCATTTTTTCCCTTTTTTCCAGTTGCACCTCCAGACTTTTTAAGAGCTGAATATCTTTTTTTAGTTGCTCATTTGCCTGAATCAATTTCACTGTTTCCTCAAGCAGACGACGGTTGTCTTTCTTCACTTGTTCGTTTTCCTTAAGAAGTTTCGTGTTATCTTCTTTGGCCTTCTCGATCAATTGCACGTCCGTATCGATGAGACGGATGAATGTCTCTGCGAGGCCCCGCCACTTACTCTTGGGATATGTATTAAGCAATTCATTGAATGCCGCTCTGGCTTTAGCATAATCCGCCGCCTTCTCCTTATCTCCCAGATATGATATCCCCTGATAAAAGATAACTTCATCCGCAGGCGATCTCTTGAACCAGCTCTTTTCATTTGCCCGCGGGGGGGTCCCGGGAGGGGAGGGCAGAGAAGAGCAAGCCCCCAGCAGGACAAGGAGAAGAAAAATCAAATATTTACGATAGTTTTTCCAAAGATTCCTGTTTAACATAGTTGCTTCCCGGCAATGTCTTTGCATATTCCTTCAATTCCGCAGCCCTCTTCGCCATGTCCAAGGGTCCCTGAAATTTGGACCCGTCATCCGTCACGACAGCTATCGTCACGGTTACGAGAGGAAAGCTTTGCTGTATCCCCTGTCTGTCTTTCCCGATGATAAATCCCTTCTGCCTGTCTTTCTCGCTGTAAAACCTCATACTGCGGCGATCAAACTCTTCGACGATTTTCTGACATACCTGTTCCGCACGCTCGGAACCGGTAATAACAATAAAATCATCACCGCCTACGTGGCCTACAAAGTCGCCATCAAGATCAGTGGTATGCACATTTTCAGTCAGGATGTGGGCCACCTCCTTGATGACCTCACTGCCCCATGCATAACCATATTTATCAGCAAACGGCTTGAAATTATCAAGATCGACGTGGCAAAGGGAAAACGGTTTTTTTTCTGAAAGCCGCTTTTGGATCTCCATCTCAATCGCCATATTGCCAGGCAGACCTGTCAAAGGACTCGCATCAAGGAGGAGACTCTCCAGTACCTTCAGGCGCTCCATCATAAAGCTGAAAGCATCCGCCAAGCTGCCAATCTCATCAGGGCGGTTGATATTCAGATTGTATTCGAACTTTCCCTCGGCAATATGTTCTGTGGCCTTTTTCAGTTCCTTAAGAGGTCTGGAGATATTATAAGTAATTAGAAGGGCTACGGCCAATCCTATAATCAATCCGATAGCGCTGAGTGTAATTGTCATTCTCGAAGCCCGTATACCGCGCGTTTTAATAAGATTCATTCGTGTATCTATATTATTTTCGGCCTTCGTGCGGATATCGCGCAACATCGTGGCCATGTCTTCAATGGCTCTCTGACTATCCGTTTCGGAAATTTTAGTTGCATCCTCTATGTGATTGCCATTAACAAGTGTTACGGTCTGATTGAAAAGGTCATCATACTGCTTATGCAGAAATGAAATTTGCGATAGCGTCTTTGCCACACCGGGGATATCATTCTTCCTGAGATTCTCAAGACTGTCATTGAATTCATGGCTTCGCGACCAGAACAGCTCTGCGATTGACGGGTCTTTAAGAATAAGATATCTTTTCTCCGCGCTTTCCTGGCCAAGGAGCGCATCCATCATTTTCTTGCCCGTATCGACAACAAAAAAATCCTCGTCGATTATTGCATATGCCAATTCGTTGAGATTCTGAAGGCTGAAAATCGCGTAGGCGCTTGCCAGGATGGCAAGGAGCGCCATGGCCAGGTAACTCGCCAGCAATTTTCTGCTTATCGTCAGTTTCATTACTCTTACCGGTATTGTTAATTTTCCTCGTATCCCGCTCAGAAATAAGTACCATATCCTGCCGATTTCCGCAAAGCAGAAAATCTATTTGCTGTACCTAATGTTTATTGCCCCCTGTTCTAACTTTTGGTATATTAAAGAAAATCTTAGCGCGAATTGGAGGCTATACAGATGATATATAATGAAGACTTCGAAACATTGCCCCGGGAGGTTTTAGAAACCCTGCAGTTAAAGAGGTTGCAACAGGTTGCGCAGCGCGTCTATCATACGGTTGGCTTTTACAAGAAGGCTTTCGATAAGGCCGGCGTACAGCCGGATGACATCAAGACACTGCCGGACATAAAGCGGCTTCCCTTCACGACGAAGCAGAACCTGAGAGACAACTATCCTTTCGGACTCTTTGCGGTACCGATGAGCAGTATCGTTAGACTTCATGCTTCTTCCGGCACAACCGGCAGGGCAATCGTCGTCGGATATACAAAAAGAGATATTGATACATGGTCGGAGCTGATGGCCAGATGCTTTGTGGCCGCGGGCCTGACCAAAAATGACATTATCCATAACGCATACGGATATGGCCTTTTTACCGGCGGTCTCGGCGCCCATTACGGTGCTGAGAAGCTTGGCGCCAGCGTTATACCCATGTCAGGCGGCAATACAAAAAGGCAGATCATGATCTTGCAGGACTTCGGTCCCACGGCAATCTGCTGTACGCCTTCCTACGCGCTGAACCTGGCAGAGCAGGGCACGGCCATGGGTGTTGACATGCGGTCGCTAAAGCTCCGTGTCGGCATTTTTGGCGCCGAGCCGTGGTCTGAAAAGATGAGGGACGAAATAGAAAATAAACTGAATCTTGCCGCTCTGAATATCTACGGCATCTCAGAAGTGATGGGTCCCGGGGTTTCCATGGAGTGCATGGAAGGGCGCTCCGGCATGCATGTGTTTGAGGATCACTTCATCGTGGAGGTGATCAATCCGGAAACGGGAGAGACGCTGCCATATGGCGAAGAAGGGGAGCTGGTCTTCACTACCATCACGAAGGAGGCATTCCCTCTCATCCGGTATCGCACCAGAGACATATCCCGCCTGATTGCCGAGCCTTGCCGCTGCGGCAGGAGCCACATCAGGATGGACCGGGTCACCGGCAGGAGTGACGACATGCTTATTATCCGAGGCGTCAACGTCTTTCCGTCCCAGATTGAGGCAGTTCTCATCGGCGTAACAGGGCTTGAACCACATTATCAACTCATTGTGGACAGGGCCGGCACGATGGACACCCTGGAGGTCCAGGTTGAAGTAAGTGAACAGGCATTTGCAAACGCAGACGAGGTCCGCTTTCTGCAGAACTTAGAAAAAACCCTCGCCAAAGACTTGAAGGACTATCTCGGCGTAACTGCCAAGATAAAATTAGTAGAACCCAAATCGCTGCAACGTTCTGAAGGTAAGGCCAGCCGGTTAATTGATAAACGAAAAATGTAGGGGAAGCTCTCACATATTCTTTTTCCCTCGAAACCCATTAGGAGGACATATGAAGGTAGAACAGATATCCATTTTCCTGGAGAACAAACCGGGAGCACTCGAAAGCGTCATGCGGCTGCTGAAGGATGCTAATATTAATATCAGGAGCCTGTCTCTTGCTGATACGGCCGATTTTGGAATTCTCCGGCTGATTGTTAACGATACAAATAAGGCACTCAAGGTGCTGAATGATAATGGTTTGAGAGTAAGCCGGACAAGCGTGGTGGCGGTGGAAGTCCCTGACCGTCCGGGCGGTCTTCACGGTATCCTGGCAGTGCTGGCGCAGCATGGGATTAACGTGGAATATCTGTACGCGTTCATCGAAAAAAGCGGCGAGAATGCCGTGATCATTTTCCGTTTCGATTCTCCGGATGATGCCGTTGATGTCCTTCTCAAAAATGGGTTTACTGTCCTGCCCGGTGAGAGGCTATATTCTTTTTAAGCATGATGATCCCGTAACAAAGTCGTGTCCGGTTTAAAAAATGGATGACGTCGCAGAAATAAAATCTCTGACAGAGAAGGAGGTATTTACGTGAAGACCCAGACTCGATCACCAAACCAGTTGGTTGATGAACAATTGAAAAAATGGCAAGGCGCAACGGTGGAACGGAAATCTGTAAAGGCAAAGCCTGGTCCGGTGATCACCGTCTCCAGAGAGCCAGGGAGTGGCGGCAGTGAAATAGCGAGAAGGCTCGCGGAAAAGCTGAAGATGGATCTGGTAGGCGCCCAAATCATACAGAAAATAGCGGAAAGCGCCAATATGAGCGCAAAGGTTATTGAGTCCCTCGACGAGAAGGAAGTCACCAGGCGGGATGACTGGCTAAGCTCTCTGTTCGAAACCCGCCATCTCTGGGTAGATGATTATCTTCACCACCTCACAAAGGTCATCGGCACATTCGGAAGACAGGGCAATATGATCATCGTGGGCAGAGGCGCGCAGTATATCCTGCCTCCCGAGGACACATTCAGGCTGCGTTTCATTGCCCCCATGGAAACCAAAATCAAAAATGTGATGCGCGATTCTGGCTTCACCAAGGAAGATGCGAAAAAATATGTCATTAAGACAGATTCAGATCGCCGCGCATACCTACGCAAGTACTTCAATGCTGATGTGACGGATCCCTCACACTACGATATGGTTGTCAACACAGGAAAAATCGGCATAGACGGCACTGTCGAAACGGTTGCTGCTGCCTTCACTCTGTGGAAATAGAAGCGCAGCTCCTCCGCATAATATTCACGACCCGCTGCCTCGAACGTCATTCCCGCCCTCGACAGCGACCTTCGAGGGCAGGCGGGAGCGGGAACCCAGATGTCTTCCCCGCAGTCGCGCGGGAATTCCAACAGACACCAGTGAGTTTAGTTTTGATAGAGCACCAAAAATAAATGAGGCGGGCTGATGATTTTAGATAACAAAGGCGGCGATCTACTATGAAAAAGATCGGTATTGCCCTGGGCGCAGGCGGCGCCAAAGGCTTGGCACACGTGCTGATACTCGAAGCACTGGATGAGCTTGCACTTAAACCATCCTATGTCACGGGGACCAGTACCGGTGCGGTTATCGGCGTTCTCTATTGTTCGGGATTGAGTGCAAAGGAATTACGGCAAGTTATCAGCAATATAAGTATTAGTGAAAACGATACACTGAAAGACGTTGTGACCAAGAAGCATATGTTCAAGTGGTTGAATTTCATGGCGCCACAATTTGATGGCCATGGTTTCCTAAATGCGGAGCGGTTTATAAACTATCTATTCGAATCTATCGAGGCGAGGACATTCGAGGAACTTCTAATTCCTCTGCGTGTTGTCGCTTCGGACTTTTGGACTCGCGAACAGGTGGTGCTTGACAGCGGCGAATTGGCTCCCGCTATACAGGCAAGCATGTCGCTGCCCGGTGTGTTCACTCCCGTCACAATGGGTGAGAATGTTTTAATCGACGGTGGGGCGGTCAATCCCGTACCCTTTGACCTGTTGCCTGACGATTGTGATCTCACCATTGCCGTCGATGTTATTGGACGCCGTGAAGCAGGACAGGACCGCATGCCGTCTCTGCAGGAAGCCATTTTTAACACCTTCCAGATCATGGAGAGAAGCATCGTCCGCGAAAAATTGCGCAATTCGTCACCGGACATTTACATTGAGATTGAAATTTCGAATATTCGTGCTCTGGAATTCTACAAGGCGGACCAGGTGTTTAAACAGGCGCAAACGGCTAAAGAGCAGCTTAAGCGTAACTTGGAAGAGAAAATCTATCTTCACAACAGTTCATAACATGAACCGTCACCCCTTGATGCAGCCTAACGCCCGGAGTCTCGCTACCTTCCTGGAGATGCCGGCCCTGTGGACGACTTCCACAACCTGGTCTAAATCTTTATAAGCCTCCGGCATCTCTTCACTGAGGGTTCCTTTGCCGGTGGCCATTATGATGATGCCCTTGGCGGCCATTTCCCGCTCTATTGATCTCCCACGGCTTGCCTTTTTCGCCTGAGTGCGGCTCATCACACGCCCGGCGCCGTGGCAGGTGCTTCCGAAGGTCTCCGCGAAGGCCTTCTCCGTCCCCGCAAGCACGTACGAGCCCGTACCCATATCCCCGGGAATTAATACAGGCTGACCTGTATTGGCGTACCGCGCCGGAAGCGCCGGATGGCCGGGAGGAAAAGCCCGGGTCGCTCCTTTCCTGTGAACGCAGAGCTTCGTCTCTTTGCCATCGACAACAAAGGTTTCGATCTTGGCAATATTGTGACAGACGTCGTAAAGCAATCTCATTCCTAAATCGCGGGGACCTTTTTTCAGGGTATGTTCGAAGGTCTCCCGCGTCCAGTGCATCATCATCTGACGGTTGGCCCAGGCATAATTGGCGGCACAGGCCATGGCCGCGAGATATTCCTTCCCCCGATTTGACGTGAGATACGCGCAGGCAAGCTGCCTGTCGGGAAGGGAAATTTCCAGTTCGCCAAGATGCTTGACCATCCTGGCCAGATAATCATCGCAGACTTGATAGCCAAGTCCTCGGGAACCGCTATGAATGAGAACGCAGATTTGATCCTGCTCAAGGCCAAAGGCAGCGGCAGCCGTTTTATCGAAGATCTCCTCGACGACCTCAATCTCCAGAAAATGGTTGCCCGATCCGAGCGTTCCCAACTGCTCCCGTCCACGCTCGATAGCCCTTGCGCTCAACATGTCCGGATCGGCGCCTGCTATCTTCCCTCCGTCTTCTGTAGCTTCCAGATCCTCTTGTGTGCCATACCCCCGCTCCACCGCCCATTTGGCCCCTTCGATAAGAACCTTTCTTTCTTCTTTAGCGGAGAGCTTGAGGTCACTCTTTGAACCGACTCCCGTAGGGATATTATGATACAGAGCGCTTATCAAGTCCTTTAAACGATCCCTTACGTCTTCATGAGCAAGGCGGGTTGTCACCAGCCTGCATCCGCAGTTGATGTCATAGCCCACACCGCCGGGAGAAATAACGCCGTCTTGAAGACCAAACGCTGCCACACCGCCTATCGGGAAGCCATAACCCCAGTGCATATCAGGCATGGCCAGTGAATATTTCACAATCCCGGGGAGATGCGCGACATTGGCCACCTGCTTCGGGCTCTCGTCCGAACCCATTTCCCTGATAAGGCGCTCACTCGAATAAATGATCCCGGGGACCCTCATGTTGCCCGTTTGGGGAATCATCCACCGGCAATCGTCGATCTTCTTGAGACCACCCTTTGTTTCAGACATCAAAAATCACCCTTGCCGTCCATTCTTTCGGGGTTTCTCTGACGGCAGCCTGATGATACGTTACTGCCTTGATTTCCGTATTTATCCGGTGCCTTGAGGGGTCAAAGGGCTCGCCCGACACCTTTCCTTCCAAATGCCGCGGGTCGATATCAATTATGGAAAACTCTTTGAGTAAAAGACCCTCGCCATTATAGAGGTAGAGGATTCCCCGCAGATAGTTCACCAGGAGGTCCTCCCAGCCGTCACCATCCACAACTATTTTTCTTTCCACGGTTGGATTTATATGCGAGAGGTCGGCAAGAATGTCAAAGACAGCGAAGGCCGCATTGGCAAACAGCTCGTTTACAGTCTTGCCGTATACCTCCACTCCTAAATCCGCCGTGTGATCAAACAGCCTGTATCTGTGCATTGCAGTAATCAACGGTTTCGTAAATAACTTCCGGATTTATGTCACTTCTTCCTCGTCGCCCGCAGCGAATTCCAGCTCATTTACGGCTTCTTCCTCTGCATCTTCCTGCGGCAGGCCGTTGTCCTTATCTTCCGGTTCTCTCTCGGCGCGGGCCACGCCTACCAGCTTCTCTTCAGGATCGATCTCTATCAGTCTTACTCCTTGAGTACTTCTATGAAGAAGAGGAACTTCCGCGACCTTCAGGCGTATGATCTTTCCGGCGTTGCTAATCAGCATGATGTCTTCATCGCCTGTAACCTGAAGGACCCCCGAAACATTTCCCACCTTGGAAACTGTTTTGAGATTGATAACCCCCTGGCCGCCGCGGCTTTGCCGCCGGTATTCTTCCACATCGGTTCGCTTGCCGTAGCCGTTTTCAGAAACGGTTATAATGGAATTGCCCTCTGATGGGATCTCCATCCCGACCACGGCATCATCGTCATCCATGCGAATGCCGATAACGCCCCGGGCCGTTCTACCCGTATCCCGGACGTCTTCTTCATGGAAACGAATGGACTGACCTTTCCGCGTCCCCAAAAAGACATCCTGATCTCCATGGGTCAACTGAACAGCAATCAACTCGTCTCCCTCGTCAATGGATATGGCGATAATTCCTCCGGACCGAGGGTTCGAATAGGCTGCCAGATCGGTCTTTTTTGCTATGCCCTTCCTGGTCACCATAATCACATACTTCCCCTCGACGAACTCCCGGACGGGAAGGAGCGCCGCTACCCCTTCTCCAGGAGACAGATTGACCAGGTTGACAATGGCCTTCCCTTTCGATGCCCGCCCGGCCTGGGGAATCTGGTAAACCTTCAGCCAGTACACCCTTCCCAAATTCGTAAAGATAAGTATATAGTGATGGGTGGAGGCGATAAATATCTTCTCGACAAAATCCTCCTCCTTGGTTCCCATGCCGACCTTCCCCTTGCCGCCGCGGCGCTGGCTTCTATAGAGGCTGACGGCATTCCTTTTAATATAGCCGTAGTGAGACACGGTCACCACCATGTCTTCTTCAACAATCATGTCCTCGATATCAATGTCTTCCACGCTTTCCACTATCTCCGTACGTCTCTCATCGCCGTACTTTTTCTTGATCTCTTCTAGTTCCGCCACAATGATATCGAGCACCTTCTTGTGGTCATCCAGAATCCCTTGCAATTGGGCGACCAGCCGGGTGAGTTCCGCGTATTCGTCATCGATCTTGGCCCGCTCGAGACCTGTGAGCCTCTGCAGGCGCATGTCGAGGATAGCCCGCGCCTGGATCTCCGAAAGGCCAAACCTCTCAGTGAGGGCCTGCGCGGCCTCCTGGGGGTTCTTGGATTTTTTGATGAGCTGAACTACGGCATCGATATTATCAAGGGCAATGATAAGTCCTTCCAGGATATGGGACCGTTCCTTCGCTTTCCTAAGATCAAAGATCGTCCTCCGTGTGATGACCTCCTTGCGGAAGTCCACAAATTTCTGGAGTATCTCTTTAAGATTGAGGACCTTCGGCTGGTTGCGGTCGATTGCCAGCATGATAACACCGAAGTTCGTCCCCATCTGAGTATGCTTGTAGAGCTGGTTGAGGATGACGCCGGACGGCTCGTCCTTCTTTAATTCTATGACGATCCGTATCCCGTCCCGGTCCGACTCGTCCCTGAGATCGGAGATGCCTTCTATCTTTTTCTCTTTCACGAGTTCGGCAATCTTCTCGATCAGATTGGCCTTGTTTACGAGGTACGGGAGTTCCGTGACGATAACGCTCTCCCTGTCGTTCCTCGCGTTCCTCTCGATGATCGCCCTGGCTCTCATTCGTATGGAGCCCCTGCCCGTAGTGTACGCGGAGATGATCCCTTCCCTTCCATTGATGAAACCGGCCGTCGGGAAATCAGGGCCTTTGATATGCACCATCAGTCCCTCAATCGTGATTTCCGGATCGCGGATCAGGGCTATTGTCCCGTCGATGAGCTCGCTTAAGTTATGGGGCGGGATATTTGTCGCCACGCCTACGGCGATCCCGGAAGTGCCGTTGAGCAGAAGCGCGGGAATACGCGCGGGCAGGACCGTCGGCTCCTGCATGGAGGCGTCATAGTTGGGAACAAAATCTACGGTTTCTTTTTCGAGGTCGGCGAGCATCTCCTCCGCGAGCCTCGCCATGCGGATCTCAGTGTAACGCATCGCGGCAGGTGGATCTCCGTCGACGCTCCCGAAATTTCCTTGACCGTCAATCAGGGGATAGCGCATGGAGAAGTCCTGGGCCATGCGGACAAGGGTGTCATACGCGGCGGTATCGCCGTGAGGGTGATATTTACCGATGATATCCCCGACGATCCTGGCGGATTTCTTATAGGCCTTGTTCCAGACGTTCCCCATCTCCGACATAGCATAGAGCACCCGGCGGTGGACCGGCTTCATGCCGTCCCGGACATCCGGAATGGCACGGCCGATGATCACGCTCATGGCGTAAGCCATGTAGGATTTCTTCATTTCATCTTCGATATTGATGGGGATATTCTTCTGGAAAAGCTCCTCCATAATTTTCAAGTCCTCACTATACGTTTTAGCTTCTGAAAACACCTGCAATTTCAGGTAGTAACGCAGCAGGTATTCTATGAAAACTTATACCATTTTTTACCGCAAAAGTCGCGTTATTTTTTATCTTTTTGACGGGTTAAAATGAGGTAATTTGAGGTGATTAAACCCCTTACACATCCAGGTTTGATGCGTAGAGGGCGTTCTTGTAGATGAATTCTTTGCGGGGTTCCACATTGTCGCCCATGAGGGTGGTGAAGATTTCGTCGGCGGTGACAAAGTCTTCCAGCTTGACCTGGAGGAGGGTTCTCTTTTCCGGATTCATGGTGGTCTCCCACAGCTGATCGGGGTTCATCTCGCCAAGCCCCTTGTAGCGCTGGATCGTGAGGCCTTTTTGTCCCATCGCGGTCACGTATTCCACGAGGGCCGTCATGCTTGCGAGCTCCTTCCTCCCCTTTTCGTCATCGTCCGTGACCACCGTGTAGGGCGGTTCGCCCAGGGCGCTCACCTGATTGAGGAGCTCCTTGATTTCGATAAATCTCGGTGATTTGAATATCTCACGGTCAAGGACTGTCGTAAAGATCTGCCCCTTCATCCGGTAATCGAGAATGAGCCTGTAACCGTCGTCGTATTCCGGATCAGTCTCAATTCTGCAGCCCACCAGCCTTTCCCCTATGGCCTTGCTGGTTCGTTTCGCAACTTTCTGGAGGGACTGTTCTTTTCTGAAATCATTTGGCGAAAAGACAGGATCACCGGCTAATACGCGCATAACCGTCTTGTTCTTGTCTTCCCTCTCAAAGCGGTTAAGTACCGTTTCTATCCTCATCACCTTCTTGACCAGACTGAGGAGGCGGCTTCCCGTAATATTATTTCCATTGCCCGTGATGAGGGAAAGTTTGTTCACGCCGTTATCGAGGACGTAATCCTTCATTTCCTCTTCGTTGCTGATGTAGAGTTCTTTCTTGCGGTCCATTACCTTGAAGAGAGGCGGCTGGGCGATATAGAGGTAGCCCCGCTCAATCAACTCACGCATCTGCCGGAAAAAGAATGTAAGGAGCAGCGTCCGGATGTGGAGGCCGTCCACATCGGCATCCGTCATGATGATAACTTTGTGGTACCGCAGCTTGCTGACGTCAAAGTCATCTGTGCCGATGCCCGCCCCCAGGGCCGTTACCATGACCTTGATCTCCTCGTTTTGCAGCATCTTGTCGAAGCGGGCCTTCTCCACGTTGAGGACTTTGCCGCGGAGAGGGAGAATAGCCTGGTTCCTTCGATCCCTGCCTTGTTTGGCCGATCCGCCGGCGCTGTCGCCTTCCACAAGGTAAACCTCGCTGCGGGCGGGATCGCGCTCCTGGCAGTCCGCAAGTTTACCGGGCAGGGCACCCACTTCCAGGGCGCTCTTTCGCCGTGTGAGTTCCTTGGCGCGCCGCGCCGCGTCCCTGGCCCTCGCGGCATCAAGGGCCTTGCCTAAGATCTGTTTCGCCACCGGGGGGTTCTCTTCCAGATAGCTCCCCAGCTTGTCGTAGACGATACCCTCGACTTGTCCCTTCACCTCGCTGTTCCCCAGCTTGGTCTTGGTCTGCCCCTCAAACTGGGGCTCCTTCAGCTTGAGGCTAATTACGCAGGAGAGCCCCTCCCGGACGTCTTCACCCCGGATGGAATCTTTTCCGTTTTTGATGAGGTTGTTGTTGGCCGCGTAATTATTGATTACCCTGGTCAGGGCGGACTTCAGGCCGCTTAAGTGCGTTCCGCCTTCAGTAGTGTTGATGCTGTTTACATAGGAAAAGATGCCCTCTGCGTACGTATCGTTATACTGGAGGGCGACTTCCACATAACAATCTTCCTTCTCGCCATCAAAGTATATCGGCTTCTTGTGGAGGACCCCCTTGTTGCGGTTAATATACTCCACGAAGGATACGATCCCGCCCTTGTAGAAGAATTCGCTCTTCTTACCGTCTCGTTCATCCGTCAGGATTATTTTGAGTCCCTTGTTCAGGAAGGCCATCTCGCGGAGACGGTTGGAAAGGACATCGAAACTGAACTCAACTTCCTCGAATATCTCGTCATCGGGCTTGAAGGTGACCTTTGTTCCCCGGCCCCTCGTCTTCCCCACGACTTCCAACTCGCTCGTGGGCTCGCCCCTCGAGTAAGACTGCCTGTAAACCTTCCCTTCCCTTCTTACTTCCAGCTCGAGGTATGATGAAAGGGCATTGACGACGGAAACTCCGACACCGTGAAGTCCGCCGGAAATTTTGTAGCTTTCGTTGGAGAATTTCGCACCGGAGTGAAGCTTGGTTAGAACAACCTGAGCCGCCGGAATTCCCTCTTCCTTGTGCATGTCCACGGGAATTCCACGGCCGTTGTCATCCACCATGATGCTGTTATCGGCCCGGACGCGGACGTCTATCGTATCGCAAAAGCCCGCAGCTGCTTCATCTACGCTGTTATCGACAACCTCGTATACCAGATGGTGCAGACCATCTTTCCCGGTACTGCCTATATACATGGCGGGTCTCTTGCGAACGGCTTCAAGACCCTCCAGGACTTTTATACTGTCTGCCTCGTACCGCTCTGTCATGATTTCCCTATTCCTTCCACTTTTTCCAAAATGCCTTCCTTCTCTTAGTCACTGCGAGGAGGGCTGTGGCCCGACGCGGCAGTCTCCGGGATTGCCACGGCGCTCGCCGCCTCGCGATGACGCAATGCCATTTATTGAATCTTCAGCGGCATTACAATACACAGATAATCATCCTTCTCGGCAGGTCTTATAACACCCGGTTTCATGCCCGCTCCAATTTCAAAGATAAGCGTTTTCTCATCAATTACTTCTATTGCATCAATCAAATATTTGACGTTGTAGCCTACGGAAAACTCCTTGTCATGATAGTCGACTTCAATCTCATCTTTGGCTTCTCCCACATCCGGATTTGCCGATTCCAGCACCATTCTGCCCTTCTCTAATTTAATGATTACTCCGCTGTACCTTTCGCTTGATATAACACTCATCCTTCTTAAGGCATGCAGGATCGCATCCTTATCGAATTGCACCAGGACTCCCTTCTCCGTGGGTATAACCCGCTTATAGTCTGGATAATCCGCATCTACCAGGCTAACCCTTAGCATGGTACTGTCCGTTCTGATGATGCACATTCCCTGGCGCACCCCTATAAATATTTCCTCCGGTGCATCTTCAATGAGCCTTCTGATTTCACCCAATCCCTTTCTGGGAATTATCACTCCCTTTTCCATCTGCAGGAACGGTGTCCCCCCTGTATCCACATTAGACATGGCCAGGCGATGACCATCCGTTGCGATCATGCGCAGTTTATTCTTGCCGCCATCATCTATAGTTTCAAAGAAGACACCATTTAAATTCTTCCTCATTTCATCAGCCGACATGGCAAAGGATGTCTTACGAATTAATCTCTCAATCAATTGCCCTTTGATTTTATAAAAATTCAATTCACTGCGGTCATCGGCGACACTGGGAAAGTCATCTGCCGGTAAGCCGGGTATTTTATAGATTATTTTCTGAGAGGTCAGTGTTACCCTCTGGTTCTCGTTTGCTTCAAACTGAACAGTATCACCCTCGATCTCTCTGATCATTTCATACAGTTTTCTTGCAGAAACAGTAACATCACCTTTATCTAAGATTTCCGCTTCATAGTCTGCTACCAATCCTATCTCCCTATCGGTCGCCACAATTGTGATTTTATTTTTTTCCGCCCTGATGAGAACGTTATTGAGAATCGGCATGGTCGTTTTTTTCTCGACGATACTGAGCGTCTTTTGAATGCCTTCTAAAAAAGATTCCCTTTGTATACTAAATTTCATTACCATACCCTCCCTATATCTTAAGTTATATTGTTTATATAATAACAGTAATAGTAATAGTCCCTGTTACAATTGTTCATAGATATCTTTATCTAAATCGTCCTGCAAACATAGAGCAAAAACAACTGTTGATAACCTGTGATAATAAAAGTTGTTAACCCCTCTGTTGTAATGAGTCCTCAATGTCCTGGATGATTTTTTTAATATTTTTATCCTCTTCACAGACATTTTTCATTTTATTGTTGGCATAAATAACAGTGGAATGATCACGTCCACCTACTTTATCCCCGATGTCAGGGAACGATAAAGCAGTCAATCTTCTCGCAAGATACATGGCAATCTGCCGTGCAAATACAATATTTTTATTCTTCTTCTGCGATTTGATATCCGATATCTTTACATTAAGTTTAGCGGCTATAGTTTTTATAATTTCCTCAATCGTGACTTCTTCCCTTTCAATCCTCTTGAGAATCTTTTTTAGGACCTCTTTGGTAAGGTTTATATCAATTTCTTTACCTGTTAGAGAGGAGAAAGCGGAAATTCTTATGAGATAACCCTCAAGTTCCCTTATGTTTGATTCCACCTGGGATGCTACATAGTGGGCCACATTAGTTGGCAGAACCATATTATTTTCCTGTGCCTTTTTTTCCAGGATAGCGATTTTTGTCTCAATCTCCGGGGGATGAATATCGGCGATAAGACCCCACTCAAACCGTGAACGTAACCTGTCTTCCATGTTCGGTATGTCTTTAGGGAACTTATCACTCGAGACGACGATCTGTTTGCCTGAATCGTGGAGGGTATTAAATGTATGAAAAAATTCCTCCTGGGTCTTTTCCTTCCCGGCAACAAACTGAATGTCGTCGATCAGAAGACAGTCAATATTTCTGTATTTCTCCCTGAACTTCGGCATCCTGTCATACCTGATTGAGTTGATCAATTCGTTCATGAACTCTTCTGCGGAGACATACACAACGTTCATGTTCGGATGGCGCGAAAGCGCGCGAAGCCCGATTGCATTAAGCAGGTGTGTTTTTCCCAAACCGACACCGCCATAGATAAAGAGGGGATTATAATTCTTGGCAGGCTGTTCCGCTACAGATACGGATGCTGCATGAGCGAATTGGTTGCACGGTCCTACTACAAATCTTTCAAAACTGTAATGAGGATTCAATGACTGATTAATGCCTGAGCGGACACGCTTACTCTGAGAGCGTGCCTTTTCATGGTGTTCTCCATGACGGCGAACTGAGGCTTGGCTTTTCTTGATTTCCTGGCCGATTTGAAGGTCCACTTTCAGGTCGATTCCCGCTATTTTAGCGATGGCCTCCTTGATGACATATTGGTAGTTTTCTATAAGCCAGTCTTTGAAAAACTTATTGGGAACATTCAAGGTCACATTGTTCCCCTCCAGGGAAGACATTTTGATGGGCCTAATCCATGTATCGAAGTTTTGCGGACTGACCTTTTCTTTAATGATTTGAAGACTTTTTTCCCAAAGCATGTCCAAAGCAGCTTACCCTATAAACAATGTTATCAACACATGTTGATAAATAAATTTACCTTGAAATCCGTTTACTGTCGGTGACATTCATCAGTAATGTCACAAGTCGATTCAGTTCTTCTGCCGTCTTAAACTTGATATCTATAGACCCTTTGTTTTTGCGCTGACGAATATGAATTTCTGTCATTAACTTTGATGATAGTTCTCTTTCAAGATCGCGAAGGAACGGGTCCTTTTTCTTGGCCTTCTTTTCCGAAGGCATTTTTTTTAGTTTTTGAATCAGGGTTTCTGTTTCTCTTACACTGAGAGCCTTCCTCATGATGACATTGAGGAATTTAATCTGCTCTCCCGGCGAATCGAGCATGAGGATGGCTCTCGCATGCCCTGGAGTAATAGTTTTGCTGCTCAGGGCTGACTTAATTTCCCGGGGTAGCTTAAGCAACCTTATCGTGTTGGCAATAGTTGAGCGATCCTTCCCTACCCTGAAAGAGAGCTCCTCCTGCGACAGGCCGAATTTATTGATCAGCGTCTGGTAGGCATCTGCCTCTTCAAGGGGATTCAAATTTTCGCGCAGAAGGTTTTCCATGAGAGACAATTCTGCCGCCGTTGCGTCGGGAGCCTCTCTGATAATAACTGGCACTTCTTTGAGGCCCGCTTCCTGAGCGGCTCTCCATCTGCGCTCCCCCGCTATGATCTCATAGCCCGTATCGGATCTGCGCGCGACAATGGGCTGAATAATACCGTTCTTCTTTATGGATGTGACAAGCCTTTTCTGCTCCCTGTCGTTGAAATCCTTGCGGGCCTGAAACCGATTGGGGGAAAGCTCTTCAATTCCGCATACAATGTACGAAGGCCTTGCGCTGACACTATCAAGCAGGTCGGGAAACAAAGCCCCGAGCCCCTTGCCGAGGGAACTTTTTGGCTGCATCTAAATCCTCCCGTTGACCAGGATTTCTCGAGCGAGGGCCATGTAGGAAACAGCACCGCGGGATTTTATATCATAGAGAATGATGGGGAGACCATGACTCGGGCTTTCAGATAACCTGACATTCCTGGGTATAATCGTGTCAAAAACTTTCCCCCCCAAATGCTTTCTCACATCCTCACTTACCCTGTGGGATAGCGAATTTCGCGTATCAAACATGGTGAGCAGAATGCCTCCCAGGGATAAGGAGGGATTCAGCCTTGCCTTAACCAGCTTGACTGTATTGAGTAAATATCCGAGGCCCTCCATGGCAAAATATTCACACTGTAGAGGGATTATCACGGAATCAGAAGCAACAAGCGCATTTACCGTCAAGAATCCGAGAGACGGAGGACAATCGATGATGACATAGTCGTACGCAACATCAAGATTCTTTAACAGATCGCGGAGCTTTTTTTCCCTGTCTTCAAGACTTACAAACTCAACCTCGATCCCTATCAGGTCCTGATTGGCAGGTATCACATCAAGGCAGGGCAACTGGGTGCCAACAATCACATCTTTTAAGGGAACCTTACCAATGAGGGAATGATAAAGATTTTTCTTGTTGATGGTTTCCTTGTCTATACCCATGCCGCTCGACGCGTTGCCCTGAGAGTCGCAGTCGATGAGCAGGGTTCTCTTTTCCGCCGCCGCCAGAGTTGCGGCAAGATTAATGGCAGTCGTTGTCTTGCCGACCCCGCCTTTTTGATTGGCTATACATATGATTTTACGCATGATTTAACAGAACACACACACAGCGCTTTGAGACGTAAATTTTGGGGAAACGATAACACAAACCGGAACTGTTTAGAAGGAATATTTGCCTTATAGAGCAAGTTTTTTGTAAATGATAATTCGTCGAAAATCACCGGTTATGGGTAACGTCAAATCATGGCTTTCTATATATTCTAATCCCAGACTATGAGACATCTCGGCGGCTTCCGTTAGTTCTTGATCAGATATTTTCCCTTTCATCGCTATTAATGACCCTTTCGGGGCGAGAAAGAATGCGCCCATCCGGAGGAATTCTGGCAGTTTAAATGTAGCCCTCGATGTGACGATCTGAAAAAAAGCTCTGCAGGTTTCGTCTTCCATCAGAAATTCAGCCCGGTTGTGGATGACCACGGCATCTGTGAGGGCCAAACTGCGGATCACATGCTTCAGAAAAGACGTTTTTTTGCGTGATGACTCTAGGAGGAAGACCTTCAGTGAATTTACAGCGATCTTTAAAGGGATACCGGGGAATCCGGCTCCTGAGCCGATATCGAGAACCCTACAGGTGTTATCTTTAATATATGGCAACAGCGTCAGAGAGTCAATGAAATGTTTTATTATTATGTCACGGTCTGATTTTACAGAAACTAAATTGATCTTGTTGTTCCAGGCAAGAAGTTCCCCGTAATAGGCCGCAAACAGGGAAAACTCGCCCTTTCCAAGGGCTATTCCCATTGCATTTGCAGCTTCGGAAAGTATTTGGGATAACTCCTTTTCCATTTTATACTTCTTTCAGAGGCAGCCCTCTATGTCAATATTTTCTTATTCTGTTCTCGAACGAATTTCTCTGAATCATTAAGAGAGGTGTTTAAACTGGTGGGAATGCAATTTTTTGGTAGAAATAATATCCAATATCTAATAAATGCAACAGAGCGAGATGGAAGATGCATGTGAGAGCAAAAACTGAAAATATCACCATCGTTCTGAACAAGCCGAAATATCCGGGGAATGTCGGGTCCGTGGCGAGGTGTGCGAGGAATATGGGGATTGAGAAAATCTCTGTCGTGGGGAACAGAGACCTTGCTCTCGAGGAGATGAGGCAGATGGCCACCCATTTTGCTGCCGGAATTGTGGATCGCATTCAGCATTTTGACAGGTTGGATGAGGCCTTGGCGCGGTTTCACTATATTGTCGGAACCACATCAAGAAGGGGCTCCGCAAGAGGTCCTGTTGTTTCTCCCGGGGAGATGGCGGCACGTCTCGTGGATATATCCCAGGATAATAAAGTGGCCCTGCTCATCGGACCGGAGGATACGGGATTGTCGAATGATGATCTGAGGTTCTGCCACCTGTTGGTAACCATACCCACATCCAAACATAACAAGTCCATCAATCTTTCGCATGCGGCCATGATCCTCTGCTACGAGATATTCGTATCCCATATGGAGCCCATGGAGGCATTTACATCCCGTCTGGCCGCATCGGCTGAGCTCGAAGGGATGTATGATCATCTGAAGGGGTTATTGATGAAGATCGGTTTTCTGAATCCAGAGAACCCCGAATTCTGGATGATGCACATCCGCCGTTTCCTTGGGAGGACAAATCTCTTTTCCAAGGAAGTCAAGATTATCAGGGGTATCTGCCGGCAGTTGGAGTGGTATATGAAAAACAAAAAGACTTGACTTTCCCTCGACAGAAACTTATTACTCATTGAAATTCCATGGAGGTGCAATCATGTACAAAAACTTCTCCTTCACGGGGGCTAAGAAAATTGTCTTTGGCAACGGTACCTTAGAGACTCTCGCGGAACATATTCGCGAATTGAAGGCGACCCGTCCCCTCGTTGTTCTTGATAGGAATCTGGCCAAGACAGACCTCAAGGGGAAGGTTTTAGATATCCTTGGTGACGGCGGTTTAAAGGCGACCCTGTTCGACCAGAAGGTTGAAGCCGAGCCAAGGCTTGAGGTAGCCGATGAGGGAGTCAAAGCCGCTCAAAAGGGGAAATGTGATGTCGTCGTAGGTATCGGCGGCGGAAGCGCCATGGATGTGGCAAAGGCCATTGCCGTTCTGGCAGCCAATAACGGCAGGGCAAAGGATTATTTAGGGCTGAACAAAGTGCCCGGACCCGGATTCCCCAAAATTATGATCCCTACAACGGCGGGAACGGGCAGCGAGGTTACCTTTACGGCTGTTTTTGTCAGGCAGAACCTGAAGAAAAAAGAAGGCATGAACAGCCCGCACCTTTATCCTGAGCTTGCTATCCTTGATCCGACCCTCACACTTTCTCTCCCTGCTGTTTCCACGGCATCAACGGGAATAGATGCCCTCTGTCACGCCATAGAATCCTACACATCAATTAATGCCTCGCCTATGAGTGAGTTGATTTCCCTGGAGGCGATTTATTTGATTTCGTCGAACCTCCGGACATGTGTACATGCCGGCAACAACGTGGAGGCGAGGGGGAATGTGCTTCTGGGAAGTCTTTATGCGGGCTTAGGCCTTGCCAATGCCGGGGTTGGCGCTGTTCATTCTCTCTCCTATCCCCTTGGCGGGAAATACGGTGTCTCTCATGGTCTCGCCAACACCATCATGCTTCCACATGTAATGGCTTTCAATCTGCCGGGTGCTCTCGAAAAATTTGCCGTCATAGCGGAAACGATGGGAGAGGTGATAGATACTCTGCCCCTCCGCGAAGCGGCGTTCATGGCCGTAGAAGCGGTACAAACACTGATTGAAGACTGCGGCATCTACACTACCCTGGAGGATTTGAATATACCTGAGGAGGCGCTGCCTGAGCTTGCCGAGGAGGCCATGACGGTTCTCCGGCCTTTGGAGAACAATCCCCGGAAATTAACCATAGAGGATGCCATAGATATATATGGAGAGGCATACTAAAGGGAACATCCGCCGAGTATCTTTTTGATATATCTGTTTAGAACTGATCAAATGTGTCATTTCGAAGGAACGTAGCGAGTGGAGGTAGTTATATGGCCGGTGCGGAACTGATTGGAAAAGAAGAGATGAAAGAAATCATGGATGTCATGGAAACGGGCATTCTTATGAGATACGGTTTTGACAAGGAGAGAAAAGGGGTCTTTAAGGTACGTGAATTTGAAGAGGCCTTCGCACGCTACTGTCAGGCAAAGTTCGCCCTTGGTGTTACATCCGGGTCCACGGCACTCAGGGTGGCCCTTGCGGCTATGGATGTGGGACCGGGGGATGAGGTAATCGTGCCGGCCTTTACGTTCATTGCAACGTATGAGGCGGTGTTGGAAGTCGGAGCGATTCCCGTCGCGTCTGACATCGATGAGACCCTGAACATGGATCCCGGCGATATAGAAAAGAGGATAACGCCCTACACGAAGGCTGTCATTCCTGTACACATGTGCGGTGCGCCGGCGCATATCGACAAGATCATGGCGGTAGCGAGAAAAAATAAACTCCTCGTCCTCGAAGACAATGCCCAGGCTACCGGTGGAAGCTATCGCGGGAAAAAGCTGGGCACGTTCGGTGATATGGGTATCTTCAGTTTTGACTATTATAAAACCCTTACCACCGGCGAAGGAGGAATGGTACTGACTGATAATAAAGATTTCTACCTCCGTGCCGAGTGGTACCACGATCACGGTCATGACCATAACCCCAATGTCAGCAGGGCCCTTGAAGGGCGGACGATACTGGGATTCAATTACCGGATGAACGAACTTCAGGGGGCCCTTGGCCTTGCCCAGTTGAGGAAGCTCGATATGATTATCGCCGAACAGAAAAAAAATAAGCAGGCTGTGAAAGATGTCCTTAGCAAAATCAGGGGCATTAAATTCAGGGACATCCCGGACTCTGATGGAGATACGGCAACATTTCTGGCATTCAATCTGCCGGATGAAGATACGGCAGCGCGGTTTCAGAAGGCCTTAAGCGGCGAAGGGGTTGATACGGTCTGCTTCAAGAAGAATCTCTGGCATTATCTTCCCAACTGGGAGCATTTTCTGGCGCGGTCAACAGCGAACTCGAAGAAGTATCCTTTCGCAGACCCATCGTACAAGGGAAAGGCTAACTACGACAGATCGACCATACCCCGGGCGGAGGATATCCTTGGACGGACTCTGGTCATGAATATATCCGTGAGGATGCCCGGAGAAAAATTTGCGAAGATCAAAGAGGGTATTGAGAAGGCGGCAAAGGGTCTATAGGGAGAGGGTTTTATGATTATCGTCACCGGTGGCGCCGGATTCATCGGGAGCGCCTTTATCTGGAAGCTCAATGCAGAAGGTATCGACGACATCTTAATTGTTGATGAACTCGGAGAGTCGGACAAGTGGAAGAATCTGGTGAACCTGCGTTACGGTGAGTACATACACAAAGATGTTTTCCTCGGGATGATCCGTAACGAACAGGTGCCCTTCACGCCACGGGCAATCATCCACATGGGGGCGTGTTCGTCCACAACGGAACGTAATGCGGACTACTTGATGGATAATAACTACCACTATACGTGCCGGCTGGCAGAGTGGGCACTGCCGAACAATATACGCTTTATCTATGCAAGTTCGGCTGCCTCGTATGGCGATGGCTCTCAGGGATTTTCCGATGACAGTTCTGTAACAGCGACGCTTCGCCCCATGAATATGTATGGGTACTCGAAACAGGCCTTCGACCTTTGGGTGCTGCGTCAGCAAGTGGAAAAGCAGGTCGTGGGTATAAAGTTTTTCAACGTCTTTGGTCCCAATGAGTACCATAAGGGCGACATGAGGAGCGTTGTGCATAAAGCCTTTGAACAGATCAGGGACACAGGGAAGGTTCGGCTCTTCAAATCTCATAAGACTGAATACACAGATGGTGGCCAGATGCGTGATTTTGTCTACGTCAAAGATTGTGTTGATGTCATGTGGTGGCTCTTTGAACATCCCGAGATAAATGGCATCTTCAACTTAGGGACAGGCAAAGCCCGTACATGGAATGACCTGATCCAAGCCCTTTTTTCGGCTATGAAGATGAAACCCAAGATAGAGTATTTCGACATGCCGCCGGAGATACGTGATCAGTACCAGTATCTGACGGAGGCAAAAATGGACAAACTCCGTGCAACAGGCTGCCCGGTTAACTTTCGTCCTTTAGAAGAGGCTGTTTGTGACTACGTCGTAAACTATTTACAAAAACCTGATCGTCATCTATGAAAGTTATCTGCATCATTCCTGCCCGATATGATTCCACTCGCTTTCCGGGGAAGGCCATTGCTGATCTCTTGGGCAAACCGATGATCCAGCACGTATACGAACGGGTGTTGAAGGCCGGTTCCGTATCCTTTGCCGCTGTGGCGACTGACGATGAACGGATCGTTGCCGCTGTAGAGAGATTCGGGGGCCGCGCCATTATGACAGCGGCATCACACAGGTCAGGGACGGACCGCATAGCAGAAGCCGTTTCCCGCCTTGATATAGATGATTCTGATATTGTGGTTAATATTCAGGGTGATCAACCCCTCTTCGAACCTTCGCAGATTGACGAGGTGGCAAAGCCGCTCTTGGATGACACAGCCATTCCCATGTCCACCCTGATATATAAAATTGTGAGGGAAGAAGAGGTTAGCCACCCAAACGCGGTAAAGGTCGTTTTTGATCGCGACCACTTCGCCATCTACTTTTCCCGGGCAACAATCCCGTACGTAAGAGGCAGGGGCGCAAAGGCGTCATATTACAAGCACCACGGCATTTATGCATACAGAAGGGAATTTCTGAAAAAGTTTACCGAACTCCCTGAAGGTAATCTTGAGAAACTGGAAGCCCTTGAGCAGTTGAGAGCCATCGAGCACGGATACAGGATCAAGGTTGTAGAGACAGCTTACGACTCCGTGGAGGTTGATACCCGCCAGGAACTGGAGAGGGTGAGGCGCCTCCTCGAAGCGAAGGGGAAGTCGCAAAAAAGGAAGCAAGAATGATAGATCTTGATTATTTGAAGAAGATCAAACTGGCAACCTCACCCCTGGGTCAGCAGCTCGTGGCCTCTTTATTGCTGTTTCCCAATTACCGTATTTTCGCTAACGTTGATATCCAGATCGAAAATATCGAGCGTATTCCACGGGACGAGAATGTGATTTTTGCGATGAATCACACGGATCGCTTCAACTACTGGCCTTTCCAGTATAAACTCTGGAGTATGAAATGTTTTTCATATGCAACGGTCTGGGTGAAGGGCAAGTATTACAGAAATGTCCTGCTTGCCAAAGGACTTGACCTGTGTTGTCTCATTCCCGTCCCCTCCATGGGTTATTTAATCGAGGAATTTTACAGGAAGAAATTCAAACAGCGACCCGACAAGAATGTCTACAGGGCCATTAAAGATATCATTGACGGCAGATATGAAAGTGTTGAAGCCTACCCCAAGAAGGCGTCAGAGGCGCTCAATGCATTAGGGGAACAGTTTGTTGATTTTGTAAGGGGCTACTATGATCTCATTATGGAGCGCGTGGCGGAATTGAGCAGGACGGCGCTCTCTGAAAAAAAACTCAACCTCATCATTTTCCCTGAAGGTACGAGAGGCACCCAGTTGGGTGAAGGAAGAACAGGAGTTGCACAGATTGCATTATCCACAGGGAAAAAGATCATTCCCGTCGGTTGTAACAATTCGGATCAGTTATATACAGGAAGCCTGCCCTTTGCGAAAAGCGGGCAGATCGTCTATCGCGTGGGGGAGCCCCTCTCTCTGGACAATCAGTTGCGGGAATTCGCGATTGAAGAACCGTTCAAGCTTTTTTCCAAGGAATCACAGCTGAAGTACAAGAGACAATTCGAAGAGGTGACAAGAATTGTCATGGAAAATATCAACAAGCTCCTGGATGAGAAGTACAGGCGCGCCTTCACCGGGTCATGACGTTATAGGAATTTACCTTCCAACCCATTTCACCAACTCGACAGGAGTGGACACATGAGTGCCATCGCGGTCATTCAAGAAGTGATCAAACCCTTATTCCCCGGCTTAATGGGGATGCAGCTCATGGAAGTTACTCCTGAAAGAGTCATTGCGTCAATGGAGGTTCGTCCGGATTTGTGTACTGTCGGAGAGATCCTTCACGGCGGTGCCCTCATGGCATTTGCGGACACCCTTGGAGGTATAGCCACTTTTGTCAACCTCGAAAGGGGCGCGCGCACAACGACCATTGAGTCAAAGACCAATTTCCTCGGCGCCATGCCCGTTGGCACCCGTATCATCGGCGAGTGCACTCCCTTGCACCGCGGCAAGACCACGATGGTATGGCAGACGCACGTAAAGTCCGAGAAGGGGAAGCTCTGCGCTGTCATCATTCAAACGCAAATGGTTCTTCCCGCCTGAAGTCTTTCCCAGGGTGCGCCCGGAGGAGAGGTGTTTGTTGCGGGGCAAGAAAAGGAAAGAGCGTTCATTTTATGTTAATGGACGCTCTTTTTTTCTGGTGAGACAGATTGAGTTGAAGATATGATTGTCAGTCTTTCAAAATGGCGCCCGTGCTTGCGGAAGTAACCAATCTGGCATACCGGACCAGATAGCCGCTTTTAACCGCCGGTGGCCGGGGCTTAAACTTAGCCTGTCTTTTCTTCAACTCGTCCGGGCTGACCTTGAGAGATATTGTTTTCTTCGGGATATCGATGGCGATAATGTCGCCTTCCCTGATTAGAGCTATCGGTCCGCCTTCCGCTGCTTCCGGAGAGATGTGTCCGATAGCCGCCCCGCGGGTTCCGCCACTGAACCTTCCATCAGTCAAGAGAGACACCGTCGTATCGAGCCCCATACCGGCGATGACCGATGTCGGCGCCAGCATCTCGCGCATGCCCGGTCCGCCTTTCGGACCTTCATAGCGGATGACGACGATGTCGCCCGGATTGATCTTCCCAGCGAGGATAGAGGCTATGGCATCGTCCTCGGAGTCGAAGACGCGGGCCCGCCCGTGATTGACAAGCATTTTTTCCGCAACAGCAGACTGCTTGACGACGGCGCCATCGGGGGCCAGATTTCCTCTGAGGATAGCAATGCCGCCTTCCTTCGTATAAGGATTGTTAAGCGGCCGGATGACCTCGCTGTTTAACACCGCGGCCCTTTTCAGATTAACACCGACCGCCTGGCCCGTAACGGTCAAGGCTTTCAGGTCAATGACGCCGAGCTGACTGATTTGCTTCATCACCGCCTGAACTCCGCCTGCCATATCCAGGTCTTCCAAATGGTGTTGCCCTGCGGGACTGAGCTTGCAGAGATTAGGGGTTTTCTTGCTGATCTCATTAAACAGGTCGAGTTCCAGTTTAATTCCCGCTTCGTGGGCAATGGCGGGGATATGGAGAACAGTGTTGGTCGAACATCCCAGGGCCATGTCCACGGCGATGGCATTTTTGAAGGCCGATAGTGTGGCGATTTTCCGCGGACGGATATCTTTTTTGAGAAGCTCCATGATTTTTATGCCGGCCTGCTTTGCCAGACGCCGCCGGGCCGCCTGGACGGCAGGTACGGTTCCATTCCCGGGGAGGCCGAGACCAAGGGCTTCGGTTACGCAGTTCATGGAATTTGCCGTGTACATGCCTGAGCATGATCCGCAGCCCGGGCAGGCGCAGTCTTCCAAGGCCTTGAGATAGCTCTCCTTCATCTGTCGGGATTTCACCTTTCCCACACCTTCGAAGACGCTGATGAGATCAACCGTCTTGCCTTCCAGAGTTCCCGCCATCATGGGACCGCCGCTGATAAAGATGGTAGGGATGTTCAGGCGAAGGGCCGCCATCAACATCCCGGGGATTATCTTGTCGCAGTTGGGGATCATAACCAGGGCATCGAAGGGATGGGCCATGGCCATGACCTCAATTGAATCGGCAATGAGCTCCCGGCTGGCAAGGGAGTATTTCATGCCTGTGTGTCCCATGGCAATCCCGTCGCAAACGCCAATGACGGGGAATTCGACAGGCGTTCCGCCTGCCATGCGGATGCCTGATTTTACGTCTGCGGTTATAAGGTCTAAATGAATGTGGCCGGGTATGATTTCATTGGCCGAATTCACAACGCCTATCAAGGGCTGTGCAATTTCTTCATCCGTATACCCCATAGCTTTGAACAGGGATCTGTGGGGCGCCCGTTCAAGCCCTTTTTTCATCAGGTCGCTTCGCATGCTTTCCTCCTTGTGTGTTCTGCAATACGCGGTATGCGCAGAGCTGTGGTATCGCAACTCTTGCCCCGCTAAATCATTCCCTACTTCTTTCTTCGTTCCGGTCTCAATGCACGAACCACTGCGCCTGCCTGCCACATCTCGCTGTTTTTCATGGTATCGAGTTCCTTCTGCAGTTTCTCCCTGTAATCGGGCAGAGAGTTGACTTCCAGGACAATGGCGGTTTCCTTGCCGGAGGCCACCCTGTCATATAATTCGTCGAAGACAGGCGCTACAGCGTCACGGAACCTGTTTTTCCAGTCCAAGGCACCCCTCTGGGCAGTTGTGCTGCAATTAGCGTACATCCAGTCCATACCGTTTTGCGCGACAAGCGGCATGAGGCTCTGGGTGAGTTCTTCCACTGTTTCGTTGAAGGCTTCACTGGGGCTGTGTCCATGCTTGCGGAGAACATTATACTGCGCTTCGAGGACGCCAGCCAGACAACCCATGAGGACGCCACGTTCACCCGTGAGGTCGCTGTAAACTTCCTGTTCAAAGGTGGTGGGGAACAGATACCCCGATCCTATGGCAATACCTACGGCGAGGGTCCTTTCCATGGCCCTTCCTGTGGCGTCCTGGAAAACGGCGTAGCTGCTATTAATGCCGCTTCCGGCAAGAAAATTGTCGCGCACCGTGCGGCCGGCGCCTTTTGGGGCTACCAGAATAACATCGATGTCGGATGGAGGGATCACACCGGTCTGATCTTTATAAACGATGGAGAAGCCATGAGAAAAATAGATGGCCTTTCCCTTTGTCAGGGCAGGCTTGAGTTCCGGCCACATGGCCTTCTGTCCCGCATCTGACATCAGGTACTGAATAATTGTGCCGCGCTTGGCAGCTTCTATTGGTGGAAAAAGCGTCTCGCCGGGCTTGAAGCCTTCATCAATGGCCTTCTGCCAGTTGAAGTCACCTTCACCGACGATGCAGCGGATTCCGTTATCCCTCATATTTAGGGCCTGACCGCGTCCCTGCACACCGTAGCCGATGACGGCAACAATTTCATCTTTGAGCGCCTTACGCGCCTTTTCGAGGGTGAATTCCTCTGATGTGACAACCTCTTCCATGACCCCGCCGATGTTGATTTTAGGCATATCTTTACCTCCTCGTTGTTATGATTTGAACTATCAAAAACTTTGTGCAGCGTGCACCCTGAAAATTCCTGATTTCCGACTATTTCGGACGCTCCAGGGCGACAACCCCCGTTCTTGCAAAATCATCCATACCCATCTTGTCCAGAAGAGCAAGGGCATCGTCGATTTCCTTCTTGCCGCCCGTTACTTCCAGTATGCAGGTATCAGCGTCCATCCTTACAACCTTCCACTTAAGCGTGTCAACAGTCTGCATGATTTTCACTTGATTCGCATCGGTTAATTTCATCCTCACAAGAACCATTTCGCGGCAAGTGGCATTGACGCGCGTCAGATCCTTCACTTCAAGGATATCGATAATCTTCGAAAGCTGCTTTTCAAGCTTGATGACGGTCTCCCTGGAGCCGAGGGTTGTAATAATGATTCTGGTAATTTCAGGATTTCTCGTGATATTTGCCGAGATGCTTTCGATATTAAACCCCCGGCCACTGAAGGTTCCCGCGATCCTGGCGAGAACATCGGGCCTGTTATTTACCAAGATGGAAATGGTATTCTCTTTTACTTCCATAAGCTCGTTCACCTCACAATAAATTTAATATATTCCAGTCTATCCTATTTGCTCAAGACCATATCCGAGATCGCCGCGCCCGGTGAAACCATAGGGTATACACCCTCCTCGGGCTCGACATGGAAATCCATCACCACTGTCTTTGGTGTATCGAGACCCTTCCTTAAGGTGGCCTCCACCTCTTCGGGACGTGTCGCCCTCAGGCCAACAGCGCCATAAGCCTCGGCAAGTTTCACAAAGTCGGGCACATTATTTATATTGCTGTGGGAATAACGCTTTCCGTAGAATAGCTCCTGCCATTGGCGGACCATGCCCAAAAATCCGTTATTGAGGATGACTATCTTAACGGGAAGGTCATAATTGACAGCCGTTGCCAGCTCCTGAATGTTCATTTGGATACTTCCATCTCCGGCAATATCTACGACGACCTTGTCAGGGCGCGCAACCTGCGCGCCGATGGCAGCCGGAAATCCAAAACCCATTGTTCCCAACCCGCCCGACGTAATCCATGAATAAGGGTAATCGAAATGATAAAATTGTGCCGCCCACATCTGGTTCTGTCCCACTTCTGTCGAGATGATCGCCTTGCCTTCCGTGAGGCGATGAAGCGTTTCAACGACATGTTGAGGCTTGATTTTGTCAGTCTTGCAGTATGCCAGGGGGGCAAACTTTTTCCACTTGTTAATCTGCTCGAGCCACGCCTTCGTTTGTTTTTCAGGGATTACAAAACTATCGTCGCCGATCCACTTATTGAGAAGCTGCAGCACAGGCTTGCAATCGCTCGCGATGGATAGATGCGTCTTCACAAATTTATCGATGGACGCAGGGTCAATGTCGATGTGAAGGACCTTGGCATGGGGCGCAAAGGCGTCAAGCTTCGACGTAACCCGATCATCAAAACGGACACCAAGCGCGATCAAAAGGTCGCAATTACTGATTGCCATATTAGCGTAATATGTGCCGTGCATCCCCGGCATGCCGAGCCAGTGGGAGTCGGAAGCGGGAAATGCACCGAGCCCCATAAGTGTCGAGGTAATGGGCACGTTAAGCATCTTCACGAAAGCTCTCAGTTCGTCCGACGCCCGCCCGAGCAACACGCCGCCACCGGAGATGATAACCGGCCGTTCAGCCTTCCTGATCATGTCGAGGGCCTTCGCGCAGGCATCTTCGATAGAAGCCTTGTTGTTGTTATCGGGGAGACTTGATGTCCATGATATATCAGAATCTTCTATGAGGGATCTCGTGACGTCCTTGGGAATGTCGATAAGGACAGGACCGGGGCGTCCTCCCCGGGCAATTTCAAAAGCCTCCCTGACTATGCGTCCCAGGTCGTCAATCCGTCTTACCAGAAAATTATGTTTCGTGCATGGCCTTGTAATACCGGTGATATCCACTTCCTGAAAGGCGTCACCGCCAATCAACGAGGTCGCCACCTGGCCCGTCAGCACGACGACGGGAATGGAATCCATGAAAGCATTGGCTATGCCGGTTACCGTGTTTGTTGCTCCTGGCCCGGATGTGACCAGGCATACACCGACCTTGCCAGAAACCCTCGCATATCCGTCGGCCGCGTGAATGGCGCCCTGTTCATGCCGTACTAAAATATTTCTAATCTTTCTTCTGTACAGCTCATCAAAGATGTCGAGCACGGCTCCACCGGGAAACCCGAAGATGGTATCAACTTTCTCCTGTTCCAAGGCATTAAAAAGAACTTGTGCTCCCGTTAACTTCACTTTTCTTTACCCCCTCGTTTAAATCCCCTCCGTCAGCGCCCCGGCCACTTGGGTGGCAAGGAGAGGATTTTCCCTGAGGAAGACCCGCAGGGACATTTCTCCAAAAAAAAGACCGTTACCTTTGGCTGGTAACGGTCTTTATAATTGCGAACTATGTGCTAAACGCAAACCATCATCCAGCCCTCCTATGGAAGGGAACGATTATCCCGATAATAATTATGACGATGTTTGCGATGCTAAACGCGTCCATACAGTTATCAATCCTCACGTTGGTGATCTTCTTAACAGCCTCCCATTGTATTGTCAAGAATATTTTTGTCAGTTCTTAGACGTTTCTTTTGGGCCTGGTTCTTTGCAGGACGATTACTCCAGTTCTATTTATTTCTTCCACACCGAATGACTGGAAGAATTTCAGGAATGCTGCCGTTTCATCCGGCTGGCCCGTCAATTCCAGGATAAAATAGTCCGGTGTCATGGTGACGATTCTGCACCCGAACAGTTCAATTGCCCGCAGGATTTCTGAATAAGCCCCCTCCTTGATGGTGACGCCGATCAACATTAACTCTCTCTGAATGTAGGACTGTCCTGAGACATCGGAGACATCGATTATATCTACCAGCTTGTCCAGCTGTTTTTTTATCTTTTCAGTAAAGTCCGGATCCGATTCACTGGTCAGGGTGATTCTCGAAACTTCAGGGTTCGTCGTTTCTGCCACGCAGAGGCTCTTGATGTTGTATCCATGGCGGCCAAATACGCCGCCAACGCGGGACAGAACGCCCGGCTGATTGTTGACCAGAATGGAAATGGTCTGTTCCTGTTCGCGCACTTTTCTTAACATGGTAGATCCTCCGCAGTTATTTTTTTAGTCAAGTCTGTCGTACATCATCTCGATATTCGAGCATCCCGGCGGTATGATGGGGTATACATAATTTTCCGGGTCAACGACGGCTTCCAGGAGATATGGGCCATCGGCCTTTACCATAGCTTCGATGCCGGGTTTCGGATCTTTATCCACGGCAACCCTGCTCCCCGGAATGCCGAAGCCGCGTGCAACCGCCACAAAATCAACCGTGCTTCCCAAATCAATGGTGGTAAAACGAGCATTGTAAAAAAGGTCCTGAATCTGGCGGATCATTCCCAGATGGCCGTTATTGATGACAACTATCTTTATGGGTAAATTGTAGTAGCTGATAGTGGCCAGTTCCTGGATGTTCATGTAGAATCCTCCGTCGCCTGTGATAGCAATGACGGCCCTCTCCGGAGTGCCGACCTTGGCGCCGATGGCGGCGGGCAGGCTGAATCCCATAGTCCCCATGCCGCCGCTCGTAATGAGGCTGCGAGGACTTCGCGCCTGCCAGGTGCGCACTGTCCATATCTGGTTCAGTCCCACATCCGCAGTCACCGTTGTTTCGACGGGCATGGCTTCCTGTAGCATATGGATAAAATCTCCCGCCTGTCCGCACCCGGTGTCAACGACTTTCCCGGCGATGGCTTCACGCTCAGTTTGAATCCTCTGCAGCCAGTCTGACTTTTCCTTCTCGTCAATGAGGGGCAGCAACGCCGTAAGGGCATCACGAATATCACCGACGTACGGTAGATTAATCTTGATGCTCTTGCCTATCGATGTAGGATCGATATCGATCTGGGCAATTTTTGCCAGGGGGGCGAATTCTTCGATAAGCGCTGTGCTGCGATCTGAGAAGCGTGTACCAACGGCAAGAATAAAATCGCATTGATGTACCATCCGGTTTGCCAGTTCATTCCCGTGAGTTCCTATCAATCCCAGGTTGTATCCATTAACGGAATCTACGGAACCGATGCCCATCATTGTTGTAACGAAGGGAATCTTCGCCTTTTCTATAAGCTCGCGTATCAGGTGTAATGCGTTGCTCAGCTTAACGCCTCCTCCGATGATGAGAATCGGCCGTTCGCTCTGATTAAGCGTCTTGGCAATTTTCTCCAGTTGTTCACTGTCTTCCGCGGTCTTGTAGTTCGTTTTCAGTCCGGGGGCAGCTTTCTTTTCCGCCCGCTGGCATTTCGAGGACAGAATGTCGCGGGGGATATCCACTAAAACCGGACCTGGCCTGCCAGTCGTGGCGAGTTCAAATGCCTGCCTCAGGGTTGCCGCAAGATTATTCACATCATGCACCTGGTAACTGTGTTTTGTGATAGGCAAGGTTATCCCGATGATGTCCGTCTCCTGGAAGGCATCATGTCCCAGGAGGCTCGTGCTCACCTGTGCCGTAAGGGCGACCATGGGAGTTGAGTCCATGAAGGCCGTGGCAATACCTGTCACCAGGTTGGTAGCCCCCGGCCCAGACGTAGCGATGCAGACGCCTACTTTTCCGGTAGCACGCGCGTAGCCGTCGGCAGCATGAGCTGCGGCCTGTTCGTGTCGCATGAGGTAATGACGGACCGGGCTGTTTATCAACCGGTCATGAATGGGCAGGGTGTTTGCCCCCGGGTATCCGAAGATTACATCAACACCTTTTTCTCTTAAGATTTGTATAACTATATCTGCGCCAATTGTTTCCATGTTTGCTTCCTGCTCCTTGCTGTTCAGAAAATAGAAAAGCCGCCAGTTCATCTGTACAGCGGCTTCATAAGCACAAAAAAGCCGCGGGTTAGCGGGGCCCGCGGCTCTCAGTTCTATGTCATTCCATCACAGAAACCGAGCAGCGGTCCCCCGAAGTACAGATACTACTACTACGGCTACGATAGGGATATTGTTGCTCGCGCTGTGACGGATCATTTCCTTACCCTTGTTAAGTAATTTACTGGCCTGATCCTATACCAAAAGTTAGATTTGTCAAGTAATTTTTGGGCTACTGTCTTTAACGGGGACTGTCCTCGTCGCGTTTGCTGGTTTCCTCCTGCCCTTCTTTAATTTCTATGGGTACTGCGCGAGTCCCTGTTGTGCCCTCAAGAAAGCTCTCGAATATGGCATCCTGGGTCGACCGTGTCGCCGGAATACCCGTGTGAGGGTCTACCTTGATGAAAACAATTCCGTCCGGGACGGGAAAAACTTCCCTGGCCCTGCCTTGCAGGGCTTTTTCCATAAAATAGAGCCATATGGGCGCTGCAGCCCTGCCTCCAACTTCTTCTCTACCGAGGGAGCTTTCCTGGTCAAAACCAACCCATACCCCTGCCACCAGAGACGGCGTAAAGCCTATGAACCAGGCATCTCTCGTATCGTCTGTTGTTCCCGTTTTTCCTGCAACAGGCCTGCCGATGCTCTTTACCCGTCTCCCTGTTCCGCTTTCCACGACATCCTGCATTACATAGGATGTCATAAATGCTATTCGGGAATCGATAACATCCTCGCTTTTTACCTGGGCATCTTCAAAGATGTGACCTGTTCGATCAACGATCTTCCTGATGAAGAAAGGAACAACCCGCTTGCCTTGATTTGCCAGAACGCCGTATCCTCTGACCATTTCCTGAAGGGTGACGCCCGAAGTCCCCAGTGCCAGGGATAGATTCCTTGACAGAGGAGAAGTTATCCCCATGTTCGTAGCATATGCGGCAGCATAATCGACGCCAATCTCCTGGAGGATCTTTATGGTAATGATATTCCGTGACTGGACGAGTGCGGTTCTAAGAGTGGTCGGCCCATTGAATTTCCCATCAAAGTTTCTTGGTTTCCAGAGACCGCCCGGCGATGCTCTGTCTTCATAGACAATGGGGGCATCCAGAATCCGTGTTGATGGCGTCATACCCTTGTCGAAAGCGGCTGTGTATATAAATGGCTTAAAGGCCGATCCCGGCTGCCTCCGTGACTGGGTGGCACGGTTGAATTCGCTCTTTTTAAAATCCCTGCCCCCGACCATAGCCGTAATAGCGCCGGTCTTCACCTCCATACAAAGAAGAGCCCCCTGAACGAGCCCCTTCTCATATTTCTCCCGTTCTTCCAATTCTTGAAGGCCTCTTTCTACTGCGTCCCGTGCCGCTTTCTGCATGTCTATGTTAAGGGTAGTAAAGACCTCAAGGCCTTCTTTGTACAGTACGTCGCTCCCGTATTTTTCCATAATGTACTTGCGGATGTTTTCGACAAAATAAGGGGCAATTTTTTCTTTAGGTCTGATGGACTTGAGGATTATGGGCGCGGCAAGGGCCCGCTCTTTCTCTGCCGCGGTGATATATTCGTCTTCGACCATCCTCTCAAGCACGTATGCCTGTCTCTGGCGGGCACGGTCAAGATGGAGGAAAGGGGAATAGCTGCTGGGCGCCTTGGGAAGACCGGCCAGGAGTGAGGCTTCAACGAGGCTCAGATTTCTGGCGCTTTTTCCAAAATATCCTTGTGATGCTGCCTCAATGCCGTAAGTGCCGTGCCCTAAATATATGTGGTTGAGATATAAGTTCATAATTTCGTCTTTGGAAAGATACTTGTCAATCTTATAGGCCAGGATGGCCTCCTTGATTTTTCTCACGTAGCTTCTTTCCGAAGACAGATACAGGGATTTAGCCACCTGCTGTGTTATGGTGCTTCCTCCCTGAACTATGCGACCGGCTTCGATATTCTTATAAAAAGCCCTTGTCATGCTCACCAAATCGAAGCCAGTATGCTGATAAAATCT